>Ga0228623_1001034_pt1 | contig 9198 bp, 3 predicted proteins | sample 28DmetaG_FD_182856 | JGI IMG/M metagenome (GOLD analysis project Ga0228623, IMG submission 182856) | Seawater microbial communities from Monterey Bay, California, United States - 28D | ecosystem: Environmental > Aquatic > Marine > Coastal | place: USA: California | collected 2016-10-04 | reverse complement strand
AAAACAATGTTATCAGTACAAACTCTGAAAATACCAATTTACAAATAAATCCAAACGGCACCGGAACTGTTGAAATATACGGTGATACAAATGTCTATGGTAATATTACTGCAACTGGAAACATTACAGCAGACGGTAGTATTACAATCGGAGACGCAGATACTGACAATGTCACTTTTAATGCAGAAATTAATTCAGATATTATTCCTGACGCAACAGACACATATCAGTTAGGTAGTGATCCAGCACAAGGCGGTACGCAGTGGCAAGACACATGGACTAATAATTTTTATGCTGGCACTGTAACTACTACTAACATTCTTGCAGACGGAATTAACTTAGCACTTCGCCAAGGTAATACATTATATGTTGCAGAAAATGGCGACGACACTTATACAGGCGATCATCCTAATGACCCCTATGCAACAATTAAACATGCACTAAGTCAAGCAACAGCAGGCGATACTATTCACATCTATCCAGGTGTATATACAGAATTATTTCCAATGACTATACCAGCCGGTGTAACGCTAAAAGGACACAGTCTTCGTAGCGTAAATATTGTACCGCATGTTAGTTCTATTAACAACACAGCATTTTTGCTCAACGGTGAATCTACAATCGAAGATGTTACAATTAAAGACTTCTTTGCTCCAGGGTATGCTTTTGAGTTTGCAAACAACTTTACAGTAACATCAAGATCACCATATGTTAGAAATGTAAGTGTAATTACATCAGGTAGTGTTACACCAGCAGACGACCCAAGAGGCTTTGCTCAAGGTGATGCTGGCGGTGGTGCAAAACTTGACGGCAGTATAGCAAATTCAGCATCAAGAGAAGCTGGCTGTTTATTTCATAGTGTAACTTTTATTACGCCTGGAGTAGATGCATTAACTGTTACTAACGGTGTTAGAGTAGAATGGTTAAACTGTTTTACATACTTTGCAAACAGAGGCTTATATGCACTTAACGGTGCTACAGGATTAAAAGCAGCAGGAAAAACTTCAGTAAGAGTTAGTGATGTTACAGGAACATTTAGTGCTGCGGAAACATTTACTTACTACGATACTGACGGTGTTACAGTTCTTGCAACAGGAACAATTGATAGTGTTGATTCAGACGGTAAATTTTATATACCAGGCAACTTAACAGGTTTAGAAACTGCTGCCGAGCGCGGCGGCAAATCTACTACAGCATATGCTGATGCTCAGTTAAGTACAACACAGAAGAAATTTGGACAAACAAGTTTATTACTTGACGGCACTGGCGACTACGTTGGAATAACATCACAAGATGACTTTGGCTTTGGTACTGACGAATTAGAAATAAGTTTTTGGATTTACCATACTAATCCAGGTACTGTCCAAACTATTGTTGACTTTAGAGCAGGTTCAGCAGTTGATTTAGCACCCATGATATACATTGATGCATCTAATCAACTATTTTATTATACAAATAGCGGAAATCAAATCGCTGGAGCAACAATAAGCGCAAATACTTGGACACACATAGCACTGGCAAAATCAGGAACAAGTACAAAATTATTTGTTAACGGAACACAATCGGGTGCAACATATACTGACAATCATGATTACGGCACAGCTAAACCATTAGTAATTGGATCTATTTTTGACGGCTCAGCAGATTATTTTAACGGTTATATTGACGAATTAAGAGTTTCAAAAGGTGTAGCTAGATATACTAGTAATTTTGTTGCTCCAACATCGGAAGAAACAAGTGATACAGATACATCATTGTTATTACACTTTAATGGAACTAATGCAGCAACAGTATTTCCAGATGACACTTTAAATTCACAAGACATAAGATTTAGCGGCGGAGCCACAGCTAACTATATAACATTAGCAGATACTACAGACTTTGGCGCAGAACTGCGTTCTATTGCAAGTGCATGTGTATATGGAAACTACGGAGTAGTAGGCGACGGCAAAGGCGTATTAATGTACCTAGTAAGTCAAAACTTAGCGTACATTGGCACAGGTAAATTAACTGACAACGACGAGACAAATGTAATACAAGCAAATGAAGTTAATGAATTAAACGGAGCAAAAGTAAGATATAGCTCAGTTGATCACAAAGGTGATTTTAGAGTTGGTGATTTATTCCATATTGATCAATCAACAGGTACTGTAGATTTTACTACATCAGACTTTAATATTGACACTACTGGTGGCATAACTATTAATACTGGTGGCAACGTTACTACAATTACTGGTGACAAAATTGAAACAGGAAATTTAAGATTAAGTGGTAATACAATTGAAAGTTTGTCAGGCGATATTAATTTAGATTCAGACAGCGGCACAGTTAGAATTAGTTCGTCAAGTGCGTTACAACTTCCAAAAGGAAACACAGCAAGTCGTCCAGCTCCTGCAACAGGTATGATTCGTTATAATACCGAAACAAACTTGTATGAAGGGTATGACGGCAACTGGATTGCGCTCAATGGCGTTTATGATTTAGACTTAGATACACGTATTACAGCAGAATTAACACCCGGTGCTAATGATGGTGTAATTAGATTTTATATACAAGATACTATAGTAACTACAATTGATGCAGATAAACTAGAAACACCTAGAATTGAAGTAGACGATATTGTGATTGATGGCAATACTATCGAAGCAACTACGATAAATACTGATTTAGTACTGTCGTCAAACGGAACAGGTGCTGTAGTTATAGACGATCTTGCATTTAAAGATTCGACTATTACCAATAGAGCGGTAGATGCGGTTACATTATTTGAACAAAGTGGCGCTGGATATTTTAAAATTGACGGTACTGGCGGATTTATTGTACCAGTTGGAACAAACGTACAGCGTCCAGCTTCTGCAAATAGAGAAACCGGAATGGTACGGTACAATACAGAACAAAGGTATTTAGAAATATGGGACGGATTTAGTTGGGTTTCTGTAGCAGGTGCAACTGGTTCAATTAGTGTAACAGCAGCAGAAGATTTAGCAATTGAATACGCAATAACATTAGGATAAAAAGATGGCAACACAATTTAAAAATAAAGTAGTAAAGGAAGTTGGTACAGTTCCAATACTTGCAATGGAAACTGATGCAGCTACAAGATCAACTATTGTTGGATTAAGTCTAGCAAATTTAACTGAAGGCGTTGTTACTGCAAGTGTTTTAGTTCACGACGATACTAGTGTTGAAGGATACTTTATGAAAGATGTTATGGTTCCGCCAAACACAAGTTTAAGAGCACTAAGTGCAGGAGAAAAGTTAATACTTGCTCCGTCAAATCAGTTATATCTAGTAGCAAACACTATTGAGTCTCTCGATGCTGTTATTAGTTACGTAGATATTGTATAAGGGGTAATGATATGTCGTATATGGGACAAAATGCAGATCAAATTTTATCAGCAGTAAGAAATAGATATTTTTATGGATTACGTAGAACAGACTCTGGAGAGTTGTTTTTAGGCAAACTAGATCAAATGGATTCTAACGGAAGCATACAAATTAACAAGCCGGGCAATAACGCAAGCGATTACGATCAACTTGAAGAAGGTTATGATTTTTATGAAGGTAGGGATATTGACCACGAGCTACTATATAGTAACTTAAATTACGAACAGTATAGATGGCATGATAAAAACATTTGGTATTATGTTAATAGTGAAGGCGAATTAGTAGCAAGTGTAAATACAAAAGTAGCATATGATGATGGGTCATCTTCGGCTGGCAACGAATAATTAGGATAAAAAAATGGCAGATTTTAAATTAGATAGAATACGTTTTAAATGGAAAAATCAATGGTCTCCGACTACTGCATACATTAAAGACGAGATTGTAGAATATGCAGGGTCGACATATGTATGTCGTGTAGGACACACGTCAGCAGCATCTTTTGATATTGACTTTGGCACATTGGATCAAGAAGTATATGTAACTGTAGCAAGAAATGCTGCTGACACAGCAAACATTTATTACTTCAATGGAGTTTCAGGACAACTAAGTCCTGAAATTACGTTAAAGAAAGGTTTAACATACGTATTCAATCAAGACGATCAAACTAACGTTTATTTTCCAAATGCTAACGGAGGAACGCCAAATCCTCATCCTATGTTCTTTAGCAAAACAGAAGATGGTACATTAGTAAACAGTGGTTTTAGATTTGAAGACGGTGTAAAATATTATATTAACCATACTGAAGTTACTGGTGACAATTATGTTGCTAATTTTAACACTGCACATTATAGAGAAATAAGAATTACTGTTCCTCTTGATGCTACACCATTCTTTTTTTACTGTCATTTTCACACAGGAATGGGCAATGACTTTAATGTATCTAATGAAGCAGTCTGGGAAAAGCAAATTGACGGGCAAGTATATAAAAACGACTGGACCGTTGGAACAATATATGATATAGGCGATATAGTAGTTTATAATGGCTACATTTATAAATGTATTGATAGACATACTAGTACTGCTGATCTTACTCTTGGGTTAGAGTCAGAATCACAACATTGGCACATTCTTTCAGAACAAGATTCGTACAAGGGTACATGGATTAACAACACACGCTACAGACCAAATGATGTTGTAAAGAATAATGCAACCTGGTATAGATGTATAACAGGACATACTAGTTCTGCAACTATACTAACAGGATTAGAAGCTGATCTTGAAAAATGGGAAATAGCATTTCAAGCGATTAATTATTTACAAGACCACACAGCTGGCGTAAATTATAAAGTTAACGACATTGTTAAAAAGGGCTCAAGTATTTGGAAGTGTGTTACTCAACATGTTTCAGCAAGCCCTACAAATTTTCCATCTGAATTAAGTAATTGGAATTTATATTTAGAAGGAATGGAATTTGATAATCAATGGGACGAAGTAGTTGAATATCAAATCGGTGACGTAGTTGACTATGGTGGATATGGATATAGAGCATTAGTAAATAATGTAAATGTAAAACCACAAGCAACAGATACAGTAACTTGGCAACAAGTTTATGAAAACTTTGATCACAAGGGCGATTATAATTATGATAGCTCGCAGGAATACAAAGTAGGAGATGTTGTTAGACACAACGGTTACTTATATGTTGCTATCTTAGACAATGAAGATGTAGTTGAACCTCCAAGTGCAACGCATTGGGAAGTAGTTGTTCCCGGCAGACAGTGGAGAGGTCAGTGGGCTGATCAAAGAGAATACAAACTAGAAGATCTTGCAACGTATGGATCAAACACATATATTTGTACAGTAAAGCATATATCAACAACAGGTAAAAGACCAGATACTGATTCAGTAACATGGAATTTACATGCTGAAGGTAAAACATCAAACGTACTAACAACACGTGGTGATTTAATTACATATACAAACGATCCTGCTAAACTAAACAAGCAAAGATTTGCTAGAGGTAATGAAGGACAAGTTTTACGTGCAGAAAGTACTAGTGTAGATTGGCAAGATCTTGATCTTATAGCTGATGTGTTCTACGTACATCCAGATGGAATTGATAATCCAGAAAGAGGAAAGAGTTTAAACTCACCATTTAAAACAATAAAATATGCATGTGATCAAATTAGAGCTAATCCTACATATAGAGATAAACTTAACGGACAAATTGTAGCACGTGGTATAATGTCATATATTGCAAATCCAGGAGCAATAGAGACTACCGCACCAAATTTTACAACTCTTATTAATTCAACTAATCCTAGAACAAACGACAGATATTGGGATTTTAATGGTGATGATGCAGTTCCTGGCAGCGTTTCTGACGTTCGCCAATGGGTAAAATACTACAACAAATATATTGCAGGTACTAGTTTAGATGATGTAGATAGTCCTACTGTTAAAGCAGCCTGTGATGATTTATGGGGTGAATTAAATAGATTGTTTTCAACGTTTTCAGGTGAAACATTTGTAGATACAATTAATTATGACTCTGATACTGTTACTGACCCAGGAACAAGCGATAATAATTATGCCCTTAAACGTGCTGTACGTAAGAATACAACTGTTCAAATTAAAACAGGCATTTATCAAGAAATTATTCCAATTAAAGTGCCGAGAGATTGTGCATTAGTAGGTGACGAATTAAGAAGTACTAATGTTCAACCAGCAGCTGGATACGAAGTCGGCTATGACATGTTTAGAGTAAACAACGGTAGTGGTATTAGAAATATGACACTACAAGGGTTAACAGGAACATTGCCATTAGACGGTAATGAATGGGGAACAAGAATTCCAACAGGTGGTGCTTTTGTAACACTTGATCCAGGAACTGGACCAGAAGATTCAAGTGTGTGGATTATTAATAAATCACCATATGTACAAAATGTAACTACTTTTGGTAGTGCATGTATTGGTATGAAAATTGATGGAACAATGCACAACAGTGGTAATAAATCAGTTGTTGCAAATGACTTTACACAAGTTATATCAGATGGTATTGGATACTGGGCTAACGAAGCTGGTAGATCAGAACTTGTTAGTGTGTTTACATATTATTGTTATATTGGCTACTGGGCAACAAACGGTGGTATTTTAAGAGCAACAAACGGTAACAACTCATATGGTACATTTGGTAGTAGATCAGAAGGCTATAGTTTAGGTGAATCACCTATTACTGCTGATGTAAATAACCAAACACTTGAAGCACAAGTAAAAATAACACATACTAATGGTAATGAATTAGTTGCTTTAGGATATGAACATGCAGGACAGGGTTATTCAACTGCAACAGGCACAGTAACTGGCACAGGTATTAATGCTTCATTAAATTATGACGAATTTAGAGATAAAGCTATATCACAAATTAGAGTGCTTGACCCATCAGATTCAAGTACACCGGGTGGATTAAACTACCAATACTTACTAAACTCAGCACAAGGCGGCGACGACACAAGAATACAACTAGCAGCAGCTGATACCTCAGGTACAGCAGCAAAATATGTTGGTATGAGAATAGTAATTGTTGCAGGTAAGGGTATTGGCCAATATGCTAAAATTACAGCCTACGACGAGGTATTAAAATATGCTACAGTGTCTAAAGAATATAATGATACTAATGGTTGGGAAAATTTATATCCAGGACGTCCTATCGAAACTACACTAGATACAACAACTAGATATAGTATTGAACCTACAGTAGAAATTGACGATCCAGGTTGGATACCTAATACTGCAACTGTAACATGGCCGTTCTCGTTATCTTCAAGTCTTAAAGATATAAAAAATGTTAACGGAACATATGTTGCTATTAATGGCGATGGCGATACTGCTACTAGTACTGACGGACTAACCTTTACAGCAAGCACTAACGTACAAGTTGGCAGCAATGCTCCAGGAGGATTTTATACCTCAACTACAAGTAATACTGCTGCATATTTTTTATCACCAGCTGACGGAGTAATAAAGAAATATACACAGAGTACCGGAGTTTGGTCAACAATTACATTACCATCTCAAGCAGCGAATTACTTTCACTTAGCTACAGATCCAGCGACAGAAACAAGTATTGCAATATACGGTAATCAAAATGGCTGGTCGAAAACAAACGGTGACGGAACTACGCAAAGTGCTGGAACATTTAGTTCTATTGCTGGAGGAGCGGCAGCGGCTGGTATAGCATATGGTAACGGAATATGGGTTGTACTAGCAGGTGATGGAGATACAGCTTATTCAACAGACGCCGGAAGTAATTGGACTGAAACAGTAGGTGCCATAAGTGGTACAGCAAGTTGGGGACATATAGTTTATGGCAACGGCAGATTTGTTGCAGTTGGCGAAGATAATAGTGCAGCTACAGCAGCATATAGCTTTGATGGTATTACATGGTATAGAGATGATACTAATCTTGGACTACTACCTAATTCTAATTTAAATAGAATCATTTATCATAACGGTGAGTTTATTGCATGGCCACAAGCAGGAGCAGGTTCAAAAACAGTAGCAAGATCAAAAGATGGTTGGGCATGGACATGGTTTGACGATGGTAGTTCTGCATATACAATAACAGACGGCTCTGGACTAACATCAAGCGCAGGCGGCGATTTTTGGGTAGTACCAACTGGCTCTAGTACAATTGTAAAGTATACAACAGGTGCAAAAGCACTTGCAAGAGTAAATGTAGTTTCAAGTAGAATTAAAGACTTTATAATGTACGATCCGGGCTGTAACTATACATCAGTTCCTGGAGTATTACTTGTAGATCCTGAAAATACTGTTGACGTATTAGAGTTTCCAAGAATAAATGACGGTGTGTTAACACAGCCTGCATTTGCTAATAGAGGTTCAGGTTATGTTACTGCAACAACAGCAATAACAGGTAACGGACTTGCTGACATTTACCAAACAGGTAAAACAATGATTCTTAAAAATGTTGACATAGTACCAGGACCTGGCGCTAACGTAGTGTTTAATAGTATTGATGGTGTAATTTATCGACTAACTAAAATTGTTTCACAGAGTGGATCAGCACCAAACTTTGATATTACATGTGAAATTAGTCCACCGTTAACAAATCAAAATTCACCAGAACATGAAGAAGATGTTATTGTACGTGAATTGTATTCACAAGTACGTTTAACAGGACACGACTTCTTAGATATTGGTGTAGGAAATATTAACTCAACAAGATATCCTGAGCTATATACAGAAGGATATAATCCAGCACAAGTTCCAGCACCGGAGCAAGAAGTTACACAGTATGGCGGTGGACGAGTATTTTATACAAGTACTGACCAAGACGGTAACTTTAGAGTTGGTGAACTATTTGCAGTTGAACAGAACACAGGTATTGTGTCAATTAACGCAGACTTCTTTGAGTTGTCAGGACTTGAAGAACTTAGTTTAGGTGCAATACAAGTTGGTGGCAGTGCAGTTGTTATTAGAGAGTTTAGTAAAGAAGATACTTTCATTGCAAATTCAAATAACATTGTTCCAACTGAAAAGGCAATTTTGTCTTACTTAGAAAGTAGAATATCAGGTGGTGGTGCTGACGCAGTAACTAACACATTGATTGCAGGACAAATTAGAGTAACATCTAACAACATATCAAACGATGCAGGTTTGCAAATAAACATTCCTGTAAAAGTAGACATAAAGGGTGGAATTGGCGGAGATTATCTAGCACAACAGTTCTTCCTATCAAAGAAGTAATTGAAACAGTTATGATAAATATATTAAATAGAGCGGAGTTTT
>Ga0228623_1001029_pt1 | contig 9282 bp, 7 predicted proteins | sample 28DmetaG_FD_182856 | JGI IMG/M metagenome (GOLD analysis project Ga0228623, IMG submission 182856) | Seawater microbial communities from Monterey Bay, California, United States - 28D | ecosystem: Environmental > Aquatic > Marine > Coastal | place: USA: California | collected 2016-10-04 | reverse complement strand
CGCTGTATTTTTTTCTGCAGGTGGCAGCAGTTATAAAGGGGCGTTTGCATCGAAAAAGGACGGCAAGCTGATCTTCAACCAATAAAAACCGTTGTGCCGCTGTCGGGACGGCTTAAACCGTGCTATCCACCTGTTCGGCCGTCGCGTATGGCGATATGACGCCTCGGCGCGGTTATCGAGCCCTTTGTGATGAGGATGGTCTATGCCCTCTTTAAGCTCTTTGAAAGCCTCTTTTGACGCTTTTGGCCCTCTTCGGTTTGCGGCGATTAAATCCCTCAAAGCAATTTGAGCAATCCGCAGATGTAGCCGCTGGGCAGACGATCCTGCAGCGCGCGGTTTCTTCAAAGCCACATAAGGATTGAAGGTGCGGTTTTGGCGATATGGTGGAGGTTTAAACCCAGCCTAGAAGGCTTTCGCGGTATAGCCGCCATCGACCATCAGAACCTGTCCCGTCACATAGGCAGAGGCCTGTGAGCATAGAAACAAAAGGGGGCCGTCTATGTCTGACAAATCTCCATTACGGCCGATGCAGGTTTGGGCGGCATTGCGGGCAGAGCGCTCGGCATCCGCAAAAACCGGCCCTGTTAGCTCGGTTGGGAAGAACCCGGGCCCAATCGCATTGGTGTTAATCCCAAAGCCCGACCAAGCTTCTGCCATCGCGCGCGTCAATTGTGCAATGCCGGCTTTCGACGCGCCGTAGCTGACTCCGCCGGGAAAGGCGCGCGTGGTTTGAAGCGATGCGAAATTTACGATCCGGCCCCAACCTTTGGCTTTCATACCCGACACAAGCGCCTGACTTAGAAAGAACGGTGCTGCAAGATTGAGGTTGAGCGTTATGTCCCAGCCTTCATCGGTTACGTTATCAGCGGTTTCGCGGGTGTTTATTCCCGCTGCATGAACCACTATGTCGGGCGCGCCGAACGGGGCGGCGATTTGAGCGGCGATCTCTTTTATCTGGCTGCGCTCAGACAGGTCGGCAGACAGGGTAGCAGCTTTTGGCCCGATACGCTCGGCCCAATCTGAAAGCGCTTCTGCGCGCCGCGCCACGCCAATGACCTGCGCACCAGCCGCGGCCAAAGCCGAGGCTGCCTGTTGTCCCAGGCCAGAACTGGCCCCAGTGACGCAAGCAACGCGCCCCGACAGATCAAAAAGCGTGTTCGGATCAGCCATTCGCGCTCAGATCAAAGTTTTCCCCGGGAAAATATTTGGCAAGCCGCACGTCAGCGGCGCGAGCGTGACCCTCCATGCCTTCCAACCGAGAAATCCGCGCGGTGGCTTGCGCAACCCGTTTCGAGCCCTCGCGCGTGGCCTGCTGCCAGGTGACGATTTTCATATATTTATGCACTGATAATCCACCAGTATACGCGGCTGCGCCCGATGTGGGCAGCACATGATTGGTGCCCGATGCTTTATCGCCATAAGAGACGGTTGTTTCTTCGCCCAAGAACAAAGATCCATAGCAGCTTAAGCGGCCGCGCCACCAATCCAGATCCTCGGCCTGTACAGTCAAATGCTCGGGGGCGTATTCATCCGATGTGGCGGCCATTTCTTCGCGGTCTGCGCACACGATGACCTCTGCGTAATCGCGCCATGCGGCAAGCGCATTATCCCGGTTCAAGTCTGGAAGATCATTGATCAGCTTTGGAATTCGATTCATCACGTCTTCGGCCAAGTCTTTGCTATCAGTCACCAGCCAGACGGGGGAATTATAGCCGTGTTCGGCTTGGCTGACCAAATCGGTCGCAACGATATGCGGGTCGGCGGATTTATCTGCCAGAACCAAACTATCGGTCGGCCCTGCGATCATATCAATGCCAACGCGGCCAAACAGAATGCGTTTTGCCTCGGCTACGAATTGATTGCCCGGCCCAACCAAAATATTGGCTTTGGGCAATCCAAACAACCCGAATGTCATTGCAGCAATGCCTTGAACGCCCCCTAATGCCATAATCGTATCGGCCCCGCAGATATGGGCGGCGTAAATAATCGCAGGCGCGACGCCAACGCCCGGCCGGGGAGGGGAGGTGGCCATAATATGATTGCAGCCCGCCACTTTCGCCGTTGTCACCGTCATAATTGCACTGGCAATATGGCTGTAACGGCCTCCGGGCACGTAACAACCCGCCGCGTCAACCGGAATGGCTTTTTGACCCGCAATCAATCCTGGAACAACCTCATGTTCAACATCGCTTACCGTGGCTTTTTGCGCCTCTGCAAACCGGCGCACATTTTCATGGGCGAATTGAATGTCTTCTTTCAGCTTTTGTGGCACCAATTCGCAAGCGGCGGCAATTTCTTCTTGCGTCAGAATAACATTGCCATCGTATTTATCGAATTTTTGCGCGTATTCGATCGCTTTCGCATCGCCGCCTTCTTCAATATCGTTCAATATCCCTCGAACAATATCATGGACATTTGACGCATCGGATTGTGCGGTAAGCGTTGCTTTTTTCAGGTAGTTTCGTGCCATAGTTATTTTGCCTTATTTATAGATATCTGGAAGCATTGTTGTTGAAATCGCAGGTACAAAAGCGATTAAAAGAACCACAACAAGCATGAAAAATACGAATGGGACTGCGCGCCAAGCGATCCGCAGGATTGACTCTCCGGTAATCCCGGAAACAACGAACAAGTTTAACCCCAAGGGCGGTGTGATGAACCCGACACCCAAGGCGGTAATCATCATGATACAGAACTGAATTTCGTTCATGCCGACATTATCGGCCAAAGGCTTCAAAATTGGCGCAAGGATCACAATGTTGGGGGTTGTTTCCATCACACATCCCGCAGCGATCAAAATGCCGATCATCATCAAAATTAATAGGGTAGGATCATCGGTAAGGGTGGTGACAGAATGAACAAACCCTTGTGGCACGCCCATGATCGCCAAAGCCTGCGCGAGGGGCAATGAAAAAGCGATAATCGGAAGAATAATTCCGTTCACTTTTGCGGAGCTGACCAGCATATTGGGAAAGTCAGATAATTTAAGCGTGCCCAAAACAAAGCCAATAATGATCGTTACGATCACGGCGGTTGCGCCCGCTTCTGTGGGCGTCAATCTTCCCGAAAAGATGCCATAAAAGATAATGCCGGGCACGATAAAGGCATACCATCCAGAGGCAAGCGCCCTGATAAGGTTTCCGAAATATTCTGCCGCCGACATATTGCCACCGCCTTCATATCCGTAAATTCTGTTGACAACGAGATTGGTGATCAGGATGGCGGTTAAGATCAGCAATCCGGGGATCAGCGCAGCTAAAAATAAGGTTGAGGCGGATATACCCAGCACCAGACCAATAATAATATAGGCAATGGAGGGTGGAATTAAGATCCCTGTGCAAGCCCCTGCGGCAACGAGAGCGCAGGCATAGGGACGCGGATAACCACTCTCGACCAACCGATCGATGGTCATCCGCCCCACGGCGGCGGCGCCGGCGGCGTCCGAGCCTGAAATCGCCGCAAACATGCCGCAAACAAGAACGGTTGCTGACCCAAATCCGCCCTTGGCAAATTGCGTAACGGCTTCGGCCACGTTCAGAAATTTACGAGATAGGCCGGTTCTCACCAAAACATCGCCGGTTAGAATGAACAGCGGCACCGCGGTTAGAGCAAAAGCATCGATGCCATCAAACAGGCTTTCGCCAACCAATGCCAAAGGTAAATCGCCCGACATGAGCAGCATGGTGATCGCAGCAACCCCGATGGACGCCCAGACCGGCACGGCCAGCGCAGCAAGGACCACGAAGATAATCACCGGTAGGTAAAAATCCCACCCCAGCTCAACGGCTTGATTAAGTGTATTGAAAAGCATCGCCCTATTCCTCAGTCAAACAGCTTATCGCCTTCGTAAACGGGTGACCCGTCGCGAAGGCTGCGCAGATCGCGCAGGAGAGATTGCGTTAATCGCAGAATTACCAGAAAAAACCCAATTGGCACTGCCATCAGGAACCAAACCATCGACACCCGAAGGCCATGGCTTACAGAGCCAAATTTCCATGAGACATGGACGGTTTCCCAGGACCAGTATAACGCGATCAAAGCAACCGCAAACATGACAAGATCACCGAAGATGTAGAGCAGGGTTTTCACCGAAGGGCTCAAATAATGCATCACCACATCAATTCTGATATGCGCGCGGTCTTTCACGGCCGCGGCCGCACCGATCCAGGCAAGATAGATAAAAGAATACCGCACAATTTCTTCGCCCCAAATCGATGAATAGGCAAAGATTTCGCGGCGAAACACTTCAACGGCCATGGTCATAACGAGCATGACGTAAAAGGCTAAAAGTGCCCATTTTTCGGCGTCTTTATTGAGCCTTTGAAGTAACAACATAACAAACCTCTCTCGTAGCGTCGCTCTGGCTGGCAAGGCGCGTTGATAAATACAAAATTATTTTGAGAGTAAAAATGGTGGGCGTTTTTGCACGCCCACCAAAGACACTTATGCGTCGTGTACGTAGTAGCGGCCTTGCGTGCCGGCTGCTTCTTCTAGCTTGGCAAATGTATCCATTGATCCAGCCAGCTCAACTTTGAAGCTATCCCATGCTGCATTCTGATAGCCGCCAACAGATTGCCACTCAGCCAGTTGATCCTCGCTTAATGAGTGGAACTGAACGCCCGATTTGCGCAGCTCAGCCATGGCGTAATTGCGCGCTGAAGGTACTTTTGACAGGTTCTGATGACGGGTGATTTCCGCCGCTTCCATAATGCCGTCTTGAACATCTGCCGGCATAGAGTTGAACCATTCGAGGTTACAAGAATACACCTGCGAATCTGGAACCGCCTGCGTGAAAGTTACATGGCTCAAAATGTCTTTGAAGCCAAATACATACAGCGCGCCAACGGATGGGTCGAGCGCGTCTGCAACGCCTTGTTTGATCGCTGAGGGCGTTTCACCCCAGGCTACAGGTGTTGGGTTTGCACCGACCATGCGGTAATATTGCTGCAACATTGCTGAGCCTGGTACGCGGAATTTTACGCCAGACAAATCACCAGGTGTCATCACAGCGCCTGCACCACCTTTGCGAACCGCAACTACACGCGGGTCGATATTGACATAGAACAATGCTTTGAAACCCGCCGCTTCGACATTCGGGTTTACCGCTTTTGCCCAAGTGTCAGAATGTACCAGGTTTGTGAAGCGCTGGTTTGAACCACAAAGGTACGGCATGTTGATCAAGTCAACAGTTGACGCGAAAGGGGCAAAGTTTGACAAAGAATGCTGCGCAGCTTGGATGGTCCCTGATTGTACCTTCTGTGCCAACGCGCCACCTGCGCCCAACTGTCCGCCGGGGGCCAATTTGACATAGACTTTGCCGCTTGTTGCGTTTTGGATGTTTTCTTTAAGGTCCAATTGCATGATTGGGTAGCTGCGCGTAGCGCCCAGCACATAGGCTGTTGCGATTGTCATCACGTGATCCGCGGCTTTTTCGCGATCTCTTTCTTCGCTGGCCGTCTGAGCTGCAGCCTCAGTTGACCAAAGCGTTCCCGCTGCGCCTGCAACCATTGCGGCTGTGAAGCTGCCTGAGCCCGCTAGCTTCAGGAAATTTCGGCGTGTTGCCGATTTCAGGTTTTTGTTCTCGTTACTCAATTTCATGTACTCCCTAAGTGATATGTACCGTGGCTACTTTTTAGCCTCAGCTTCTTTCGTCAGAATCGTGATGACAAACAGGATGGCGACGCCACTTAACATGAGCATTTCGCCGACATCGCCAATAAACGAAGCGTTATAGAATGACCCAAGGGCCACATTTAAAGTGAAAATCACGAATAAGATGATCGCTCCGATAAGCGGCATTTAACCTATCCTCCCAGATGTTAAGCCGATTCTCGTACAATGTAAGCGTTTACATTACTAAAATGCAAGCCTTTACATCGAATATTTTAATTTCTTTAATAATGCCATATAGTTGCAGTTCTGATCAAAGTGGGTTGACCTTGAATGCGCATTAAAAATGGCACTCCAACGCTTCATGATGTTGCTTTTGCGGCCAATGTGTCGACGGCAACCGTATCGCGATGTCTAAATTTTCCCGATAAAGTGTCGGCTGCAACGCGCCAAAAAGTGTCTGCCGCGATCAGCGAGTTGGGTTATTTGCCAAACTTTGGTGCCAAAGTCATGGCCACTAATCGCACCAATACGATCGGCGCGATTATTCCCACGATGGAAAACGCAATTTTCGCGCGTGGCCTCCAAGCCTTTCAAGAAGAGTTATTGTTGCACGGTTTCACGCTTTTGGTTGCCAGTACGTCATACCGGCCTGAAATAGAACAAGAGCAAATCAGAGCGCTGGTAGCCCGCGGGGCGGATGCGTTGCTTTTGATTGGGCATGAGCGTGATCCCGAAATCTATCGATTTCTAGAAAACCAAGGAGTCGCGGCGTTGACCGCTTGGGCTTATAACAGCCAAGCTGAACGACCCTCTGTGGGGTTTGACAACCGTGCTGCGATGCGTGAGATGGCGGTCAAAGTGATAGAGATGGGCCATCGAAAACTAGCGCTGATTTCTGCGCAAAGAGCAACCAATGACCGTGCACAAGCCCGTCATTCTGGTATTTTGGATGCGATGGCGGAAAACGGATTGGATCCAAATGATCTTTATTTGCTTGAAACCACCTATGGTATCGAGGAGGGCGCGCAAGCTTTCAAGCAGGTTATGGCTGCAAATACGGGGGCAACCGCTGTGTTTTGCGGTAATGATGTTTTGGCCGTGGGGGCGTTGAGAAGCGCGCGCGAACTAAACCTAAACGTTCCCAAGGATGTATCTATCATTGGGTTTGACGATATCGAATTGGCGCAAGTTGCCTATCCGGCGCTGACCACAGTGCATGTTCCGCATCGTGAAATGGGAGTATTCGCGGCGAAAGCGCTGGCGAATTTAATCAAAGAGGGAACTGCTCTGAAATCCATACCGTTAAAGACCAAACTTGTGTTCCGAGATACGCTTGCCGCTGTGGCGCCCTAAAGCTGGTTCAGGGGGAAACAGCCAGTACGCTGTGGATAGTCCGTGCGCTTAGAAATCGGTGTTGGGATATCCCTTAAATGATTTGGGGTTTAAGATGTGGTTTCAGCTCAAACTGTGCCAGCTTTACGCGAATATTTCGGGAAATTATTTTGCCTCTCCTACTCTGCACCTGCGTCTTACGGTAGATTTGGCGATCTGTGGATCCGTCGGTACAAAAGATTGTCTTCACGTTCTAAAATTCAAGTTTGCAGGAAAGGGTTCTCACAGGGCGCTGCTTATATTGAGTGATGCTTTTGGCGGCCGCGCTTTGCAGTTTTAATAGGCGCTCAAACTTTTGCGACTAAACGACTTGTGGTTAAAGAATACTTCGGATGCCTAGTGCCTTTGGTATGGGCCGACGCATTTAGCGCGGTTTTGTATGATCGATAAAACAACTTGTAAATCGGCCCCGACAACCCCTAGTTTTAACAGACTAAATTGGAGGTCTTTTTTCTTGGCGCAGCACTCAGTTCGTTTGGGCGTAGATATTGGCGGAACTTTTACAGATGTGGTGCTGGAGGTTGGCACCGCAGTTTTTTCCGCCAAGGTTTTAACCACCTACACAGCACCTGAAGAGGCAATTATCGCAGGCCTTCAGCAAGTTTGTGACAAAGCCGGCGTTGCGCCTTTCCAAATTGAGCAGGTCATTCACGGCACGACGTTGGCAACAAATGCGTTGATTGAGCGGCGGGGCGCGAAAACGGCTTTGATTACGAGCGAAGGGTTTCGAGACGTGATTGAAATGCGCACGGAATCGCGGTTTGAGCAATATGATTTAAATCTGATCTTGCCCGAGCCGCTTTTGCCGCGCCAAAGGCGCTACACGGTTCCGGGTCGGATGGATGCCAATGGGGCTGAAATTATGGCTCTCAGCCGCGCCGATATAGAACCGGTTATCGCTCAAATTGCGGCGGCAGGGTATGAAAGCGTTGCGGTGGGATTGATCCATTCTTATTTGAACGATCGCCATGAAAAAATGGTGGCTGAGCTGTTATCAGAGCGGTTGCCGCATGTGATGGTTTCACTGTCCTGTGAAGTGTCTCCACAGATGCGCGAATATGAGCGGTTCAACACTGTGGTTGCGAATGCCTATATCAAACCTTTGATGAAATCATATTTAGATCGCTTAAGGAATCGGTTGCGGTCTGAAATGGTGGAATGTGACGTTTTTCTTATGCATTCTGGGGGCGGTATTATCTCGCTTGAAAGCGCTGCTGAATTTCCTGTGCGTCTGGTGGAATCGGGCCCTGCAGGGGGCGCGGTTTTTGCGGCCCATATCGCGGCGCGCCATGGGTTAAAAAATGTTATATCTTTCGATATGGGGGGCACCACCGCCAAAATTTGTTTGATCAAAGACCAAACGCCCAAAACCAGCCGTGTTTTTGAAGTTGCGAGAAGCTACCGATTTAAAAAAGGCTCGGGCATGCCGATTTCGATACCGGTCATTGATATGGTTGAAATCGGTGCTGGGGGGGGATCGCTCGCGCATGTTGATGCGCTGCGTCAAATCCGGGTTGGGCCGCAAAGCGCCGGCTCTGAGCCGGGGCCGGCCTGTTTTGGCAAAGGGGGAGAAAAGCCGGCCGTTACCGATGCGGACCTGCTTTTGGGCAAATTGGATCCAGAACGCTTTGCTGGCGGATCTTTACCTCTTGATGGCGCAGAGGCGCAAAAGGTATTGGGTAGGGTTTTGGGGGTACCTTTAAATATGCCCGCGATCACTGCGGCGTTTGGGTTGGCCGAAGTGGTTGATGAAAATATGGCGAATGCGGCGCGGGTACACGCGGTGGAAACTGGCGAAGATCTCTCTGGTTATACGATGATCGCATTTGGCGGGGCTGCACCCTTGCACGCGGGCCGTCTTTGCGAAAAGCTTGGCATTCGTCGGGCCTTGGTGCCGCCGGGTGCAGGGGTTGGCTCGGCAATTGGGTTTTTACGCGCGCCGTTCAGCTTTGAAGCAACGCGCTCTGTTTATATGAAGCTTACGCAGTTTGATCCGCAAAGAATCAAATCGCTGTTGCATGACTTGCAAATGGAGGCGGTTGGATTTGTCGCCCGCTGCACCTCTAACAGCCCGATCGTTTTGGAGTTTAAAGCCTATATGCGCTACGCAGGCCAGGGTTGGGAAATTCCGATTGGTTTAGACGCAGATTGCGCTAAGACGCCTGACGCAGCCGTTTTTGAGAGCCGCTTTACTGATCAATATGCCAAATTATTCGGGCGCCCAGTCGCGGGGCTGGATATTGAAGTGACGGTTTGGTCGGTGAATGCCGCCACAAC
>Ga0228623_1000995_pt1 | contig 9520 bp, 9 predicted proteins | sample 28DmetaG_FD_182856 | JGI IMG/M metagenome (GOLD analysis project Ga0228623, IMG submission 182856) | Seawater microbial communities from Monterey Bay, California, United States - 28D | ecosystem: Environmental > Aquatic > Marine > Coastal | place: USA: California | collected 2016-10-04 | reverse complement strand
CCCCCGCACTGAGCGGCATGGCGGTCGCCGACCTGAGCCGCGTGATGCAAGGCATCATTGCCGGGATCGGCTTTTTAGGGGCTGGCGCGATCATCAAGGCACGCGGCGTCGGCGACGTCAAAGGTCTGACCACTGCTGCCAGCATCTGGCTGACCGCCGCGGTGGGTGTGACCGCAGGCATGGGCCGCGAGATGCTGGCACTGATTGCGACGCTGATGGCGCTGTTCATTTTGAGCGTATTGCACCGGATCGAAGCGCGCATCGCCAAGCGTGCCGGTATCGACGCCGACGACTGAGCGTAGCGTGCGGCTATCGGACGGCCGTAAACAGAATGGCGACGTTCCAGAATGGCGACGTTCAGTGCCAGGGCAAGGAACCAGACCAGCGAACGCAGCGCGGCCTTGTCGGCCAAATAGCACGCCACATACGCCATACGCGCAACGATCCATAGCGCCATCAGATTGCGCAGTATCGCGAGATCGATCTGGTTATAGAGCGCGAACAGAACCGCCGTGTAGAACAGCGGCAATCCTTCGAACAGATTCTGTTGAGCGGCATTCGCCCGTGCGCGATAGCCTTGCTGACGATTGAGCCACGCACGCGGATCGGTATTGCTAAAGCCTTTACCTCCGGCTTTGGCGATGATGGTGGACAGGAGCGGCAAAGCAGCAGCCGCAATGAAAAGCCAGGCGATGGTGGAAGTCATGAACACTCCTGAAACGAGAGACGTCGGCCAAGCAGGCACGCCGCTCGCTAGCATCATGCCATGTTTGTCGAAGGAGTCGTCATGTTGCAGTCCTCTACCCGCTATTCAGGCAAAACCGTCATCGTGACCGGTGCCGGCTCAGGCATCGGCGCGGCCACCGCCAGGCGTTTCGCTGCCGAAGGCGCCAATGTCGTCCTCGTTGGACGCACCCGGGAAAAGCTGGAACAAATCGCCGCCGATCTACCCGCCGCTCATCGGCTGGTGGCCCCTTGCGACGTATCCGATAGCGCTGCGGTCAAAGCGATGGCGGGGATCGTGCGCAAGCAGTTCGGCCAGATCGACGTATTGGTCAATAACGCTGGCGTTGCCGCGGATACTCGCATTCCAGAGGCCAGCGACCAGCAATGGCGGCACGTCATGTCGATCAATTTGGATGGCGTGTTTCATACTTGCCGGGAAGTCATACCCGACCTGATCCGTACCAAAGGATCGGTCATAAACGTCTCGTCGGTGTCCGGCTTGGGCGGCGACTGGAATATGGGTATCTACAACGCGGCCAAAGGCGCGGTCACCAACCTGACCCGATCACTGGCCATGGACCACGGTGCGGATGGCGTGCGGGTGAACGCGGTGTGCCCATCCTTGACTCGAAGCGAGTTGACCGCCGATATGTTCGACAATGAGGCGTTGATGGCAAAGTTCCGTGAGCGCATCCCTTTGGGACGGGCAGCTGAGCCCGAGGAAATCGCGGACGTGATCGCCTTTTTGGCGAGCGAAGACGCCCGGTTCATTACCGGCGTGAATCTGCCGGTAGACGGCGGCTTATCGGCGTCCAACGGCCAACCTCCTCAATAGGCATCTGGCGTACGGCCGTGCGCGCCGTCATACGCACGGCCGATGAAGACCTAAATGCTCGACTTGCGCCAAATTCGAGCGAATGATACCGTCCAGATGGTCTCCAATTGATCTGGATGGCTTTGTGCCGCTGATTTTTAGTTTGTCCCAGCTCGCGCGCCAATACATTGCGCTGGCGATACCCACCGTACTGTCTGCGTTGGTGTACACCACGTACAGCATCATCGACGGTATTTTCATCGGGCGCTACGTTGGTGCCGATGGTCTGGCCGCACTCAATCTGGCCGTACCCTTGCTGTATGTACCTTATGCCATCAGCATGATGGTCGGGGTAGGCGCCGCGACGCTCATCGCTCGAATGCTGGGCGAGCGGCGGCGCGACGATGCCCAGCGCGTGTTCGCCTGGGCGATTCTGGCCATCGTCGGGCTGGGTGTGACCTTTACCGTGATGCTCCTCATTGCCTTGCCGGTTCTGCCAGCGCTACTGGGCGCACCCGCTTCGCTGCAAAGCTTGTTCAACGAGTTCTTGCTGAACTATGCCCCGTTCGCCGTTTTCGCCTCCGCCCTGTATGCATTCGAACTGACCCTGCGCGCCGAGGGTCCGGCAGCCGCGCGCTTTGGACTGCTGGCCATGTGCATCGGCGCAGTGGCCAATGTAGCGCTCGACTTTCTTTTCATGGCGCATTGGGGCTGGGGCATGCAAGGCGCCGCTCTGGCGACAGGCATTGCCATGATGGCGTCGAGCTCGACAATGCTGGCCTATCATTTCCGCTACGCTCGACAAGTCAGGCCACTATGGCGCGGGATGATGCAGATGCGCTGCCTGGGGCTCATGCTCTATAACGGCTCGTCGGAGTTTTTGGCCGCACTCGCGCCCGCCGTGGTGGTGATCGCTTTCAATCGGGTGATCGCGCTTCACATGGGTGAGGCGGGTCTGGCCGCGTATGCCGTGCTCGAATACATCACTCTGGCAGCATCGGTCGTGATGATCGCCCTGGTACAAAGCATGCAGCCTTTGGTCAGCTTCCATCGCGGCGCAGGCAACACCGTCATCATGCGACAAGCCCTGCGGCTGGCCACCGGCGCGGTGGGTGTCATGGCGCTTGTAGCAGCCGCGGCCACGTGGTTCCTGGCGGAGACGCTGACCTTCGTTTTTCTGCCGCAGGGCGCCGCCACATGGGCAATCTTGCAGAGCGCCGTCATCTGGTACGGGTTGGCATTCATCCCGGCAGGGCTGAACTTGCTGGCCGCAGGTTATTTGACCGCCATCGAACGCCCCATTCCCTCGGCGGTGATTGCAGTGTTGCGAAGCTGGGTGCTGTTGTTGGCCACCCTATGGGCACTGACCGCGACATGGGGCTCGGCAGGCATCTGGTACGCATTCCTGAGCACGGAAATACTGACGCTGGCGGTCAGCGCAATACTGATGTGGCAGTTGTTGCGCGCTGATCGCCCCTCGTCCAGCAGCCCGGTGCGCGGCTGATCGACCGGCAGGCTCGCGCGGCGATGCAGGCCCGCCCCATCACAGACGTCCCCTCACAAATGGGGCGCAAGCATATAGCTGCCGATACCGATCAGCACCAGCCCACCCAGCACCTCGGCACGCCGTCCGACGATGCAACCCAGCACGCGGCCCAGCATGACGCCCAAGGTCACCATGACCAAGGTCGCTATGCCAATGGCGATTGCCGTCGTGATGATGGCGGCTTCTAAAAAGGCCAAACTGACGCCCACGGCAAAAGCATCGAGGCTGGTCGCCAATCCTGCCAGCGCCAGCATCCAGAACGCATGCCGTTCCGGTTTCTGATCGAGTTCGTCAGGTGGTGCGCTTCGCCATCCGGCAATCATCATGCGCACGCCCAAGCCCGTCAGCAGGCCGAAGGCGATCCAGTGATCCCAGCCGCGCACATAAGGTGCGGCGACCTGCCCGACGGCCCAGCCCGCGATTGGCGTCAGCGCTTCGATCACGCCAAAAATGGAACCCGTGCGCAAGGCTTCGCGCCAACGCGGGCGATGCAAAGCAGCACCCTTACAAACCGCAACGGCAAATGCGTCGGCGGACATGGCAAGCGCCAGTAACACAGTGGAAGCAAGATTCATGGAGTACTTTGCCAAACAGTCGGGCTGGCCAAAAGCGCACGCACGCCCGACGCTATCGCACGCATGCCTTTTGGTCTCGCCAACCCTTTTCCGGCTACCCGCACCACGGCGTCTGACAGCCGAGTCTGTTGATGCGGGCGCTTCCGGCGAACCCGGAAGCAGGCTACTCCCCAATGAGGAGGGCGGATTTTAGCACCTTGAAACCGACACACCGAAGAGACGATTGTCTCGGTAATTTGAAGTCTGGATGTAATAGTCCAGCACCGACTTCGAACACCACCCAGCATGCATACTAGGATTGCGGATTGCAATAATTCTGAGTCAATCCATGAGCACGAATCGTGCACTGAGCGATATGCTGACCCGTGTTAAGCAGGACGCCCAACGGGTAGTAGGAGGGGATGTGGTGTTGGTCGATACACGCCCCGGCACATTGAAGCTCGAAGAAGAAGCCCGCGCCTACCTCGCGCAGCACGACTATCCGGCAGCGCAGGCGGCTTTGGGCCGATTGGTGCTGTCTTTTCCGGATAACGCGACTTACATTCTGGATCTGGCGGCCTCGCATCAACGCCTGGGTCGTTACGATCGCGCCTTGATCCATTACGAGGCTGCCCTTGGCATGGTGCCCGCGCTATCGGTGTATTACCACGCCGCGATTTGCCATCTGGGTCTCGACGAGCCGGATGCTGCCGCCGATCTGTTGACCGCGGCTCTGGCGCGAGCACCAGACTTGCGCGTCGACACCGACGACGCCGATTCCGATAGCGTCATAGCCCGAATCGGAGCACTTCTGGAAGCGCTCAACGACCCGTATCAGGATAGTTCGGTCCCGGATCGCTGAAGCTGCGTGGGCGCTGCGACTGCCGATCCGGCACATCCGCCTGCATACCGACATCGCGTTGAGCGGGGGAGTGATAGCTACACCCCGCCAACAGCGTCATCGCGCCGGCCAGCAATACCACGAGTAATGAGAAGGCACGTTTCATGGTAGGACCTTTTAGATATCGATGCGGTGTTCAAGCAACCCGCGTGCCGCGTCGCTGGCCGAGCGGGCTCGACGCGACACGCTGAGGCGCTTTCAAACTGGATCGTGCCGCATGCGCCGGTAGGTACGCGCCACATCGACTAATACAAACGCGGCCAGGCTGACGCCCATGACGGGCAAGCTCCATCCCAGAACGATGGCAAGGATCACAACCAGGCTTCGGCCGATCCAGGACAGACTACGCCACGCGTCGGTCAGCGTCGCACCATGGGTGCCTGCGGCCGGACGGCGACGCCACCACATGATGTAGCCCATCACCACCATGGCTGCCAGCGAAAGGCCGAATGCCGCCAATATCAATTGGTTTGCCAAGCCGAACAGAATACCCATGTGGGCGTCGATACCCCAGCGTATCAGCTTCGCCACCATGGGAAATTCGGCGAATCGCGCGTGACTCACGACCTGCATCGAACACGCATCGATGGCAACGGCATCGACCTGGGTCGGCCAGGCTCGATCGACCTCGCGTACCGTCCACGCCTGATCGGCACGCCGGGGCACGCGAATCTCCAGCAAGGAAGCATCGATGCCAGCCGCGCGTGCAGTGGCCAGCACGCCGTCGAACAAGCCTGCCGTTTGTCGAACCGTCTTCGGTTCGGCGGCCCCCATCGACGCAGTCGGCGCATGGCCGTCATGGCCTGCATGATCGGTGTGCGTCGCCTGCGGTTTGTGTGCGCCATGATCGGCGTGTCCCGCATGTGCGCCGTGATCGGCGTGCTCGTCTACCTGCGGCTGCGCTACGTGTCCGGCAGGGTTCGCGCCGTGGCCACTGGCGGCAGATACAGGCAATTGGGTGATCAGTGGCGGCGTGACCCAGCCAAATTGTTGCCGTGCCACGCCAATGCGGTCGCCAGCCCATTTCGACCAGGTCAGTCCGGTTGCCGAGATGAATACCAAGCCTATGGCAATAATCAGGCCGAGTCGGCCATGCCAACGGCGCACCCGTAAGCGCGGACTCCGTGCGGCGACGTCGGCACGATTGCGAGGACCACCACAAGCCCACAGCACCAGCCCGCCCAGCGTAGCCAACCACAGCCACGACGCCGCCAACTCGCTGTAGTACCGCCCCCACTCACCGATCAACAGATCGCGGTGAAGGTGATCCAGCCACGTTCGCACCGGCAGCGAACCGCTGGTGCCGTAGACGACGGTGTCCGCCGTGATGGCCAAGGTGACCGGATCAATGAAGATGGCGCGGGACTCCCCCCCACGCAGACCGGGCGCATCGAACATCACCCTTGTGGTGTAGCCCTCGCCCTGCGCCGGACGCAAACCGATAGGCTTGGCGTCGGCGCCGACCACCGCCAGCGCAGCATCGACTTGCGCGCGCAAGTCGTGTGTGGGTCCGCGTGATGCGGTGGTCAGCACATCGTCATAGACGCGCGACTCGATGGAAGGAGAGAACACATATAAGACGCCCGAGAGCGCGGCGATCAAAATGAACGGGCCGACGAACAGGCCGACGTAAAAATGAAGTCGCGTGATCAAGGCCAGGATAGAGCCGGGGTTGCCGCGAGCAGGCGCGCGCTCGGCAGCGGCCGAGGAAGAAAGCAAAGTCATACGTATCACCAGGCAAGCATGCATGTGCGCAGCCGACGGACAGTCTTGCCCGGCTGGACTTGCGAACACGTCGAGAAAGACACCTGTAGCGGCGCAGGCATTGCCTAAGCGTAGACAGGTGTGGCATCAAGGTCGCGCTTAATGGTGAGGCGGCGCTCGCGGGCCGACCGGCGGGCCAGAGGCCAGCCGGCGAGCAGGTGCCACCGATTGCGGCGACTCGGGCAATTTCCACAACAGCACCGCACCCGCCGCAATGACCGCAGGCACGGCCGGCACGGGCCATGCCGCTTGAGCGGTCAGCCAGAACGCACAGGACAACCCGGTCGCGTGAGCATCGGCATGGCCGGCAAAATCATCACCCCGATGCAAGGTAGCAGGCTCGAGGCCAGCAGCACCGATCGCATCGACACTCGAAACAAACGGGTGTCCCAGATGGTTACCGTGCTGCTCGTGCGAGCCGGACATCCCGGCTTGCGGGCACAGCATGAGCGCCAAACGACCCGCTTTCAACGCGGCATCGTCCGGCATGAAGCCCACCGGAATCAACGCACGCAGGAAAACCGCGCACACCAAAAACCACCACGCGTATAAAACGCGGGGCGATGCTGCTGCGCGAATGGAGGTCGGACGGGCCATCATGAAACCAATTTTAACCGCGCTAAGACGCGGACATACTTGCTCGGGAGAAATCGAGCGATTTGCCCTGCCCCCGAGATGGACTTTACGGCGCGGAACTCGCCTGGCCTGATAGCCTGATGCTTTTGGGAGCTCCGAATGAAAGCCATTGGTTATCGACGCAACCTGCCCATCGACGCAGAAGACTCACTCCAGGACTTCGACCTCCCACCTCCTGCACCGGGCCCCCACGACATCCGTGTGAAGGTCGAAGCCGTTTCGGTCAATCCTGTCGATTACAAAATCCGGCAGAATGCAGCGCCGACTGGCGACGCGCCGCGCATCTTGGGCTGGGACGCCGCAGGTGTGGTAGATGCCGTCGGTTCGGCGGTCACGCTATTTCGACCAGGCGACGAGGTGTATTACGCTGGCGACATCGGCCGTCCAGGCGCCAATAGCGCATTGCATCTGGTGGACGAGCGCATTGCCGCCCGCAAACCCACTAGCCTGACGTTTTCCGAAGCAGCCGCCCTGCCCCTGACCAGCATTACCGCCTGGGAAATGCTGTTCCATCGCATGCGTGTGCCCTACGGCGTCAAATCGGACGCAGGCCATTTGCTGGTCATCAATGGTGCCGGTGGTGTGGGATCCATATTGATTCAACTGGCTCGACGGCTGACCGGATTGACCGTGGTAGCAACGGCATCACGCCCCGAAACGGCCGAATGGTGTAAGACCATGGGTGCACACCACGTCATCAATCACCATCAGCCCTTGAACGAAGGCTGGGCGGCACTTGAACTGCCGCCGGCCGACTACGTCGCAGGGTTGACGGCAACCGACGCGCACCTGCCCGCCATCGTCGAACTGATCGCACCGCAAGGCCATCTGTCGCTGATCGACGATCCACAGCAGTTCGACATCGTGGCGCTCAAACGCAAGTCGATTACCGTGAGCTGGGAATTGATGTTCACCCGGTCGCTGTACCAGACGCCCGATTTGATCGAGCAGCACCGTCTGCTGACCGAAGTGGCCGCCCTGGTGGACGCCGGGGTGTTGCGCACGACGCTGAACGGCGAGCATGGCCGCATCGATGCCGCCCATCTGCGCGCGCTACATGCTTTGCTGGAAAGCGGCCGCGCGATCGGTAAACATGTGCTGACCGGTTTCTAGTCCGGAAACAGCTTGCGTGGGATGAGCCACAGGTAAGCGATCATGCCCAGCAATTCCACCAGGGATTGCAGCACGACCACGACCGCGGCCATTTCCCAGCCTGCCGGCAGCACCAGAACCCACGGCAGGATGACGAACGAATTGCGGGTGCCGAAGGAAAACGCCAGCGTGCGGCCTTGCGCCGCAGGCAGGCGCCAGACGACCGCCAGCACTTTGGCCAGCACGGCGGCCACCACGAGAAACGCGACGAACGCGCCCAGCGCGTGTATCAAGCCACTGCCGACGGCGTGCTCGAGCGCATCGACCAATGCGTCGGCATGGGCCGCCGCCACGCACGCCAGCACTGCTGTCAATAGCGGCACAGGCAGGCGCGAGACGCGAGTGCGCCAGATGCCGCGCGCGCTGGGCGCGGCTGCAATCCAGCGGTCCAGCGCCAGGGCGACGATCAGAGGCACCGCGACCACGACGATGACCAGCATCAAGACATCGCCCGATACGGCGGGCCGTGCCTGGGCCCCCGCTAGCCCCAGAGCAACCGGCAGCAGCACGATCTGGCCCAGCAGATTGAGGGGCGTGACCGCCATCGCTCGGGCGGCGTCACCACGCCCCAATTGCGCAAAAGTGATGACCCAGTCGATGCAGGGCGCCAGCAGTACCAGCATGACGCCCAGGCGCAGTGGAGGGTGGTCGGGCAATACCGTCATCAACGCCGCGACGATGCATGGCAACACGATGAAGTTGCCCACCAGTATGGCCGAGGCGAACCGCCGATCGGCCAACGCCCGACGAACATGCGCCATTGGCACTAGCAGAAAAGTCGCCAGCAGCAAGGCGGCCAGCAATGGCCAAACCAGCCGATCGCCGATCGGCCCCACGGACGACGAAGCGAGACCGGCGCCTGCACCGCCCGACACCGCCGCCAGGTACAGCCACACCTGATGCCGCTCAAGCAGCGACGTAGACATGCGATAACCCCAAAAACTCGGACATATGTACATTGACACGCGTAAAGGCGTATCTTAGCGGGCGCTACCCGTCACAGACTGGCCCGCGATCGGTATGCCGATAAGGGGAGGCCAGCCTGCCACCCTCTGAAATTGCACCGCTCATGTCCCTTCCCTTCGATACGATCTGGCTTGCCGGTTTGGTCGTTGCTGTCACGATCCTGCTGTGGGCGACCACCGCGCTGCCCGAGTATCTGACCGCCCTGCTGTTCTTCACAGCGGCCATGGTGCTTGGCGTCGCACCGCCAGAGGTCGTGTTCGGTGGCTTCATGGCCCAGGCGTTCTGGCTGGTGTTGAGCGGGTTCGTGATCGGTGTGGCCATGCGCAAGGTGGGCCTGGCCGACAGGCTGGCGGCGCTGCTGGCGACCCGCATCACGCAGTCGTGGCCACGCATGGTGGGCGGTGTCGTCCTGATTTGTTACTTGCTGGCCTTCATCATGCCGTCCAATATGGGACGCATCG
>Ga0228623_1000966_pt1 | contig 9762 bp, 13 predicted proteins | sample 28DmetaG_FD_182856 | JGI IMG/M metagenome (GOLD analysis project Ga0228623, IMG submission 182856) | Seawater microbial communities from Monterey Bay, California, United States - 28D | ecosystem: Environmental > Aquatic > Marine > Coastal | place: USA: California | collected 2016-10-04 | reverse complement strand
AAAAGAGATTGGTGAATACTATTTGTTTCAAGATGATACAATGACAAATAGCGGCGAAGGATTAAAGATTAATACTGATGCTATTATTCAAGTTAACTCAGGAATGTTAAATGAAGAACGCAATAAGGTTGTAGGCTACTTAAATAAAGCACTTAAACCTATTAATCAATTAAGTATGATGGAAGACTCTTTAGTTATCTATCGTATATCAAGAGCACCTGAAAGACGTATATTTTATATAGACGTTGGTAATCTACCTAAAGGTAAAGCAGAAGAATATCTAAACAACACAATGAATAGATATCGTAATAAGATCGTATATGATCCTAGTACTGGTGCTATTAAAGATGAGAAAGTTCATCGTAATATTATGGAAGACTTCTGGTTACCACGTAGAGAAGGTGGTCGTGGTACTGAGATTGATACTCTACCTGGTGGTTCAAACCTTGGTGAGATTGAAGATATTCAATACTTCCAAAACAAATTATATAGGTCTTTAAACATACCTATGTCAAGATTGACTGAAGCAGATGCATTTTCTGTTGGTCGATCTTCAGAAATTACGCGTGACGAGCTTAAATTCCAGAAATTTATTGATCGTATTCGTAATAAGTTCTCAACACTATTCTATGAAGCACTGAAAAGGCAGTTAATCCTTAAAAAGATTATTGTGCCAAGTGACTGGGTAAATATCCGCGAGCAGATAGTAGTTGAGTTTTCCAGAGATAATTACTATGCTGAACTTAAGGATGCAGAAATCCTTAAGGAACGTATAGAAACTCTTCAAATGATGGATGAATATATAGGTACGTTCTGGTCTAAAGACTGGGTACGTAGAAATATTCTTAAATTGGATGATGAGGATATTAAACAAATTGCTAAAGATAATAAGGAAGATCCGTTAGAACCTGGTGATATTAACCCAGATTTATCGGGTGCGACCATATAAACATATCGTATACAAAAAGTTTACTGGAAATAAACAATTTTATAAATACTATACAGAGAGATTATGAGCACAAGAGACTTAATTGACAATATAAAAACGGGCGATGCGCAAACTAGTAATAATACTTTTAATAGTATTATGCATGATAAACTGATTGACGCATTGGATAATCATAAACAAGAAGTTGCTTCTAAAATGTATGGAGCATCTGATGACGCTCCTGCAGTTGAAGAACCTGCTGCGGAGACGGAAGTCGAAACAGGAGAAGTTGTAACAGATGCTGACGTTTAAGGAATCATTTAATGAAGTATTAGAAGCTAAATTAAAGCTCCCGAAAGGTGAAAAGGTAGCCAAGGAATTAACCAAACTTGGAAAGAAAAAGAATGTGAGTGCTGTTATCACAAGCAAGTTTAATCTTTATATTGATGGCGTTAAGCTTGATAAGTTTAAAGATATGGCTAGTGCTGAAAAAGCAGTAAAAGAATTCATCAAATTAATGGGAGCATAAATGAAGTTAATCACAGAATATACTCAGACGCAGCTAGGTTATTCTATCCAAGAGGATAAGAAAACTGGCAAGAAGAGTACCTTTTTAGAAGGTGTTTTTATGCAAGCTGAGAATAAGAACAAAAACGGTAGAATTTATACGCGTGAAGTTCTTACAAAGGCCGTTGACAAATTTGTCAATGAGCAAGTTATTACAGGTCGAGCAGTAGGTGAATTGAATCACCCTGACGGCCCTTCCATTAATTTGGATAAAGTTTCTCACAGAATTACCGAACTTAATTGGGACGGTAATAATGTGATGGGAAAAGCACTTATTTTGGATACACCTATGGGACAGATTGTAAAAGGTCTTGTTGAAGGTGGCGTTCAACTAGGAGTGTCAAGTCGTGGTATGGGAAGCCTTAGTATGAAAGACGGAGTTAACTATGTAGCAGATGATTTTATGCTGAACACAGTTGATATCGTTCAAGATCCATCCGCCCCTAATGCATATGTAAATGGCATTATGGAAGGAGTATCCTATGAAATGGATAGACCGGGTCATTTCGTTAAGGTAATTGATGAAGGTGAGACAGAAGTGAAAGAATCTAAAGAGACGTTCTCGGAAGAGCAACAGATCGCAGGTTTTGAGCATTTCCTCTCTAAACTATAATCTCTATAGGAGAAAACATAATGTCTGAATTAAAAGACGAAATTGTTGAAGATGTAGCAGAGGTTATCGTAGAGGATACGGAAGTAGAAGCAACGGTGGAAACACCAGAAGCACCTCTTACGGAAGCTCGTACAGTATCAGCAATACAAGCCTCAATGACAGGAATGTCTAAAGAGGGCCTTGACGCGATCTTCGAAGCAGCGAAAAAAGCAGAAGCGAAAGCTAAAGTGGAAGACGATGAAGAAGAAGAGGACGATGAAGGTGATGAAGATGAAGGCGATGTAGAAATGGAAGGTAAAAGCAAGAAAGAGTCTAAGAAATCTAAGACTGAAGCTGATGACCCGAAGGCTAATAAGACTAGTAAGAAGAAAGTCAAAACAGACGACGGATCTGAAATTGAAGTAACGGAAAAGAAATTTAAAGAAGATGTTGAAGCGTTAATTAAAGACGAAGACACATTATCTGAAGGTTTCAAAGCGAAAGCTGAGACTATTTTCGAAGCTGCTCTACAAAGCAAAATCATCGCTGAAACAGCAAAATTAGAAGAGAGATATGCTTCTGATCTAGCTGGTGAAGTTGAAGCTATTAAAGAAGATTTAGTTGACAAGGTTGACGGTTACTTAACATATGTAGTCGAAAACTGGATGAAGGATAACGAAGTTGCGATTGAGCATTCTTTGAAGTCTGAAATCACTGAGTCATTCATTGATTCACTAGGTCAGTTATTTAGTGAGCATCACATCAATGTGCCTGCAGATAAAGGAGACATCTTAGATGCTCTATCTGAAGAAGCAAAAGATGCTAAAGCTCAGTTAAATGATGCGACTGCTAATGCAATGGATCTTGCTGAGAAAGTTAAAGCTTTCGAACGTAAAGATATTGTTGCTGAAGCATGTAAAGGCTTAGCGGCAACTGAAGAAGCAAAATTAAAAGAGTTAATTGAAGGTGTTGAAGCTGACGATAACGAATCTTTTGCAACTAAAGTAGCGACAATTAAGGAATCTTACCTTAATAAAGATACCACGGTAGAAGCAACTCCGGAAGTTGATGCTATTACTGAGGATACACAAGAACCAAAAGTTGTTGATGCAAATATGCAACAATACCTTAGCGCAATTGAGCGCACACAATCCATCTAATAGGAGAATTTTAAATGGAACAAATTAATCAAACAATGTTACAGGAAAAATGGGCTCCTGTACTTGATTCACAAGAAGCCGGCAAAATCGGTGACGCGCATAGACGTAAAGTTACTGCTGTCGTTCTTGAGAACCAAGAAAAAGCATTTGCAGAAGAGAGAGGACAACAACATATCTCTGAAGCAGCTGCAGCCAATGCCACTGTTGCAGGTGGTGGTGGTAATATGGCAAATTGGGATCCTGTCCTAATTAGCTTAGTAAGACGTGCAACTCCTGCAATGTTAGCATTTGATCTAGTTGGCGTACAGCCAATGACTGGACCAACTGGCCTAATCTTTGCAATGAAATCACGTTACTCAACTCAAGGTGGTACTGAAGCGTTATTTAACGAAGCAGATACTGAATTTTCAGGTGCTTCAAACGGTTCAGAATTAAAAGGTTCTGATCCTTTTGCTGGTGATACATCTACTGTATCTCCTGCTCCTGCAGCTTTAGACGATTCTGATACAGTTGATGACTATACACCTGGTGGTGGTAATGCTACGGCAACTGCTGAAGCTCAAGGAACTAGTGGTTCACCTGCTATTCCTGAAATGGCGTTCTCAATTGAAAAGACTACTGTGACTGCAAAGTCTCGTGCTCTTAAAGCTGAGTACACAACTGAATTAGCACAAGACCTTAAAGCTATTCATGGTCTTTCTGCTGAGACAGAACTTGCGAATATCCTTTCAACTGAAATTTTGGCTGAAATGAATCGTGAGATCGTTCGTTTAGTAAACCTTAACTCAGTAACATCTACTCGCGGTGCATCTGCTGGTGTATGGAATGCGACTAACGCACCTGATAACGGTGGTGCTAGATGGTCAGTTGAGCGTTATAAAGCTCTAGCTCAAGCTATTCAGCATGAAGCTAACCAAATTGCTGTTTCTACTCGTCGTGGAAAGGGTAACTGGGTAATCGTATCTAACAACGTTGCTGCGGCTCTAAATGCTGCTGGCGTTATGGATACTGGTTTAGGTCTACAAGGTCCAAATACTTTAGATTCAGATGTAACTGGAACTCTAATGGCTGGTACTATATATGGTTCTATGAAAGTATATATCGATCCATATGCGACTGTAGATTATTTCAACGTTGGTTATAAGGGTACTAACCCGTATGACGCTGGAATGTTCTATTGCCCATACGTACCATTAAGCATGATGAAGACAATTGGTGAGAATGATTTCCAACCAAGAATCGGATTCAAGACTCGTTACGGTATTGCTGACAATCCATTTGTCACAGCTGGTGCTGGTAACAACGTATACTACAGAAAACGTAAGGTTACTAGCCTGTAATTTTCTAAATATACACAGTGAAATCCCCCTTAATTGGGGGATTTTTCTTTATAAATAACATTATGCCAAACTTTTTAAATCCATCGTCGTTTGTTTTAACTCTAGATAGCCAGTCTTATTCTGGAGCAGAATTTACGATTCAAACAATGATCCTTCCAGATGTATCTGCTACAGGTGCAGAATTAAACTATCAACAAATCAATGTAGGAAGAGCCAGTGATAAAATCACTTTTGGTACATTTGAAATATCATATCTTATTGATGAAGATCTTTTAAACTATAAAGAGATCTTTGATTGGATGAAATCAAATGTGGAAACAAAACATTCAACTACTACAAGCTCAGACCATTACCGTGATATGACACTTACTGTAATGAACTCGGCAAACAATGTAACAAAACAAATCAAATTTGTAGATGCTTACCCGACAAGTCTTTCATCTATTCCATTTGATATCACGACAACTGATGTAGAATATCTTACAGCAGTTGCATCTTTCTCATATTCTTATTATACATTCATATAAACTATGGAAACTAAATTGGTTATGTGGACATGTGTCTGCATGGTGTTTATGTTGAGCTTTATGTATGGCGCTATGAATTTAATAGCAAGTTATGTACATTAGGTAAAACTATGATATAATAGGTCTATGGCCGAAATGAAAAATTATAAGATTATAAACAATGCTATAAGTAAAGAGTTGGCAGGCTTTATATACGATTACTTTTTAATTAAAAGAAGAGTTGCTCGAAAGTTATTTGATGATGGATATATCTCACCAGATACACCTGACTTCGGTGTATGGAGCGATAAACAAATACCAAATACATATTCGCATTATGCTGATATCGTAATGGAAACACTATTAGAAAAAATTAAACCTGTTATGGAAGAAAATACAGGATTAAAAGTTTTACCTACATATACATATGCTAGAATATACAAGAAAGGTGATATATTAAAAAGACATAAAGATAGACCATCGTGTGAAATATCCACTACAATAAATTTAGGCGGTGATAGCTGGCCTATATATCTAGAACCTTCAGGTGAGAAAGGAAAAGAAGGTGTAAAAGTTAATTTAAACCCTGGTGATATGTTGATATATCGTGGGTGTGAATTAGAACATTGGCGAGAAGCTTTTGAAGGTGATAATTGTGGTCAAGTGTTTCTTCACTATAATGACGCAAATAGCTCCGAAGGGCAAAAGAATATATATGATGGTAGACCATTTATTGGGTTGCCTCAGAAGTATAAAAAGAAACTATAAATAACTATATTATTATGAATATTGAACAAGTACTAGAAATGTGGAAGGAAGATTCCATAATAGATGATTTAAAATTAGATGACACTACTATTAAGATGGCACGTGTGCATAGTAAGTACTTAGAGTTAATTACTATCTCTAAGATGCGTAGAAAGAAAAAAGATCTTGACTATAAAACGTTGCTTAAAGATAAGTGGTTATATTATAATGGTAAACTATCTAAAGATCAGATAGATGCATTTAAATGGGAATACGATCCATTTGGTGGTTTGAATAAACCATTGAAAGGTGATATGAATTATTATTATGATGCAGATACTGATATCCAAAAAGCTCAAGCAGCACTTGAATATGATAAGGTTCTTATTGAAACATTAGAAGAAATTATGTCTACTATACGGTGGAGACATCAAAACATTGGTAATATAATTAAATGGAGATCCTTTGAAGCAGGAGTTTGATAAGAAAACACTCGAGCTATTATTGATAAACTATACTAATATCAATAATGATTTAAGAAAGCCATGTGCTGAGAAATCTAAGTTTGAGAAGTTAATCAAAGAAACAACAGAAGCATTAGCAAAAGCTAAAGACCCTATTGTATATAAAGATGGAATGACTGCAATGGAATTTGCCATACACTTAGCACATGGAAGAAATAACACTACAAACTAAAGATGCAGCATTCCTTTATGTTGATTGTGACGATAAAGGAATCATACAAGAACTAGCAGAGTATTTTACATTCTTTGTTCCTGGTTATAAATTCATGCCACAGTTTAGAAATAAAATGTGGGATGGTAAGGTAAGACTACTTAATCTAAGAGACCAATCTATATATTCTGGTCTATACAAATATATTAAATCATTTGCTGCAGATAGAAATATAGCAGTAAAAATTTTACCTCATGGTATTAAGTCAGAGGCTAACCTTCCTGGTGCACATCAAGAAGTCGATATGTCTTTTATCGATGAATATATATTACCATTCAAGCCAAGAGATTACCAGTTAGATGCAGTACAATATGCACTTGAGAATAAACGAGGATTATTAGTAAGTCCTACAGCCTCAGGTAAATCTTATATCATATATCTTATGATGAGATACTACTTAGATATGAGCTATGACCATATTGCAGATAAGGTATTACTAATTGTTCCTACTACATCACTTGTTAAACAAATGGTGGGAGACTTTGCGAAGTACTCAGAACATGACGCGTTGTTTGATGCAGAAGGTATGTGCCACGAAATTATGGCTGGTAAAGATAAAGGTCATAAGACTAAAAAGATCTATGTGTCTACATGGCAATCTATATACAAAATGCAGAAAGGATATTTCGAACAGTTTGGTATGGTTATTGGTGATGAGGCTCATGGATTTAAAGCTAAATCACTTACAAGTATTCTAACTAAATGTGTGAATGCAAATTATCGATATGGCTTAACAGGTACATTAGATGGTACACAAACACATAAGCTTGTCCTCGAAGGTTTATTTGGACCACATAAGAATATCACAACAAGTAAAGAATTAATCGATCGTGGTGATCTTGCTAATATATCGATTGATGTATTATTACTTAAACATAAAGATGAGCATTGTAAAGAAGTAAGTAAGATGAAATACCAAGACGAAGTAGATTGGATTGTTACATCATCTAAACGAAATAACTTTATAAAGAATTTAGCTATCGATCTAAAAGGTAACACATTAGTATTATTCCAATATGTAGAGAAGCATGGTGAACCACTGTTTAGATTAATAGATGGTGCAACAGATGATAAGCGCAAAGTGTTTTATGTAAGCGGTAAGACACCTGCTGACACGCGCGAAGAAATTAGAGCTATCACCGAACAAGAGTCTAATGCTATATTAGTCTGTTCATATGGTACATTCTCTACAGGTATAAATATAGTTAACCTACATAATATTATATTTGCTTCACCTAGTAAGAGTCAGATAAGAGTATTGCAAAGTATTGGTAGAGGATTAAGAAAGAGTACACTTGATACAACGGTATATGACATTGCAGATGACCTACATTGGAAAGCTAATAAGAATTATACATTAAATCATAGTGCTGAAAGAGTTAAAATATATTCAAAAGAAAGGTTCAAATTTAAGATCCACGAGGTGAAATTATTATAAATACATACATGGACAAACATTTCCCTGAAGACATATCACAGTTACCTGTAAAGCTTTTTAAGTTAGTATCAGGTGAATCAATTATTGCATATACACATAGTTTAGATGATGAATCTAATGGTGCACTTGTTGGTATAGAAGAACCGATGAGAGTACATGTTGAAGACATCGATCCATTAAACAATCATTATATTATGACACCATGGTTACCATTCTCTAATCAGAAATTACATGTCATAGAAGATTTTAATATCATGTTAACTTCTGATGTGAATGATGATGTTAAAGCACACTATATGAAAATTATATTAGATGAAATACAAAGTGACAAAGAGATGATTGAAGAACAAATGAAGGTAATGAAAGGAAACGCCACTACCCACTAATATACTATCCCCCCGCAAAGATACTCTTTTATTATAACATAGAAAAGCCGCTTTGTACACACTTTAACTAAAATAAATATGCAAATAACTGATAATGCTGCAACTAAAGTCGCCGGAATGAAATCCGGGGATGAACACCTACGTGTTTATATTACAGGTGGTGGATGTTCAGGTTTTAATTACGGTTTTATATTAGATAAGAAAATAATAGATGGTGATTTTAGTCTTGAGAAGAATGGTATGGAATTACGTATTGATCCAATGAGCTATCAATACTTAGAAGGAATTACAATTGATTATTTAGAAGATCTACAAGGATCACGGTTTAGTGTGACCAACCCACAAGCAAAAACAACATGCGGATGCGGCTCATCTTTTAGCGTTTAAGTATGTACAATTGACAATTATATGTTATAATGGTAATACATTTGAACTAATAGGAAATATATTATGCCTGAAAAAATTAAACCTAGAGACAAACCCCATTACGTAAACAATAGAGACTTCTCATATGCAGTAGTTGACTACGTAACTGAGGCAAACAAAGCCAAAGAGGCTGGCTCAAAGAATCCAGTAGTACCAGATTATATTGCAATATGCTTTATGAAGATCTGTGAAGGATTATCTCATAAGCCAAACTTTGTACGATATACATACCGAGATGAAATGGTAATGGATGGAGTAGAGAATTGTTTGAAAGCAATATACAATTATAGAATAGATGCAAGCACAAGAACTGGTAAGCCTAATGCATTTTCTTATTTCACACAGATAGCTTACTTTGCTTTTATTAGACGTATTGTAAAAGAAAAGAAACAAGCTGATATCAAATTCAAATTCATGGAGCAAGCAAACATTGAAGACTTTGTATCTTCTATTGACATGAATAGTCCAATTGACCAATCATTCCTTGATACACTTCGTGAGAAGATTTCTAAGATTAAAGAAGTGGATAAACAAGTAAAAGAGTTTGAGAAGGAAGAGAAGGTTAAAAAGAAAAAAGGTTTAGAATTGGTTATGGAATATGCATAAAATATATATTACTGGAATTGCTGGCTTTATAGGTTTTCATACAGCTGAGAAGTTAGCTATGCAAGGTTATGAAGTTGGTGGTGTAGATAACTTTAATGACTACTATGATCCTCAATTAAAACATGATAGGGCAAAGATATTAGAAGATAAGTATGGTATCAAAACATATAATCATGATATAGAGATTATCCCATGGAGACATCATCTAGAAAATTATGATGCAGTAATACACTTAGCTGCACATGCAGGTGTACGACATTCTTTAGAGAATCCACAAATGTATATTGATACAAATATAACTGGAACTCAAAGATTGATTCATGCATGTGAG
>Ga0228623_1000935_pt1 | contig 9993 bp, 10 predicted proteins | sample 28DmetaG_FD_182856 | JGI IMG/M metagenome (GOLD analysis project Ga0228623, IMG submission 182856) | Seawater microbial communities from Monterey Bay, California, United States - 28D | ecosystem: Environmental > Aquatic > Marine > Coastal | place: USA: California | collected 2016-10-04 | reverse complement strand
TTTATTGTTTGATAAAATTCTTACCTGTCCGCTTTCATTTGCTTTAGCAAAGGCAAAATAAGCGTCAAAATCCTCACCAAATTCAGCTCGAATTTTAGCATTAGATTCCCATATAGATTTAGCTCTGGTTTCAAGAGGTGCATCTTTTGGAATTTGCTTTTCTCCTGTATCAGATTTATCGATATTTGGCTCAATTTTAGGAATTTCTTCCTCTGCCTTTTTTGTATTGGCTAAATAATCTGAAGCTTTGTTTTTTTCTGCTGCGATGATTTTTAGAGCTAATTTTTCAGCAGTAATTGAACCATCTTTTTTAGCTTCCTCAATTAAATCCTCATGACCTGGAAGAGCAGCAGATTCAATTTCTAAAATTCTATCTCGCTCTTGTTTCTTACCAGCTTCAACACCTTCATTGAAAGCTGATTTTTTAATATCTTCTGATACTTCCTGTATAATAGCAGAAGTAACATCAGGAAATTCTTTTTTGATGTAATCGGCAGTTATTTCCTTTTTGACAAATTCTGCATTAGCTTGATTTTCTTTATTGCTCATAATCTGATTATTTATTGTTATTGATTGATTTTGTTTATTTAGCAGATCCAAAACTTCCTCATAAGTTCCAAGTGCGTCTGCCATATTTCGTTTAACTGCTTCTTTGCCAATTACTACACCACCACCTCCAAAATCGGCTTTGATAATTTCTGGTGTAATAGATCGATATTTGGCAATGGATTCAATGAAGGTTGCCTCAAGATCATCAAGCTCTCGCCTGATCTCCGCTAATCCTTCCTTAGTTTTAGGATCAGGTCGCTTTAGATTGGCATTACTTGAAACAATCTCGATATTTTTATAGCCATCCATGTCAGGTTGCTCTTGAACTGGAATTGTTGTTACAACTCCAATTGATCCAACCAAAGCTGATGGATTAACAAATATCTTTTCAGTGGCAGAGGCTAACCAATAAGCAGCTGATGACCCATTTCTGCCAATATAGGAATAGATTGGCTTTCTCTGGGATTTATCTGATCTTACTTTAAAAATCATCTCAGCCATTTCAAATGGGCCAACGGCAACACCACCAGGAGAATCAATATCTAAAAGAATTGAAGTCACCTCATTACTATTTAAAGCCTCGCTAAAATCTTTGGCTAAATCTTCCAATGAAGTTCCGCCAGCAAATAAGCTAAAAAGAGTTGTTCTGGCTGTTATTACTCCATGAATTGGAATAATTGCTGTACCATCTCTAATTGAAACTGATCTGCTGTTACTTAGTGGCTTCTCTGATCTGGTAGATAGCGACTCTTTCGATATCGCTTTCAAATAATCAGGTTCGATCGCCCAATATTTACCTATTTTAAAAAGATCATTCATCTGCTTTTTCTAAATTGATATTGTCTTGTTTTGCTTGATTGATAATGCCAACTTCTTGCTTCAAGGAATGTTCCTTTAAAATTTGTGGATATTTTCTTTCCCAATCTCCACCAGTTAAAATAGCAGTTTCTTCGGCTAAAGTTGAAATACCCATATTCACACGAAGCTCTGCTGCTTTAACTTCTTTTAGCTGATCAATCTGACCTCTTGGTGGGCCAATCCACTGAGCTCCTAGATAAGCATTTTTAATAATTGGATTATTAAAAAATCCTGGCGCTTTAAGTAAGCCTTTAGCAATAGCTTCACTAATTACCATTTCATAGACTGGCTGGCAAAGTTGTATGGCGAGCCAACTTCTTCTGCTTGAGAAAAACTTCCATGCCTCAACAAGAGCTGCTTGAGCTGCTGAATAGCTTGCTGTAAAATGTTTGATTAAAATTTCAAAAGGCAGTTCTAAAGCTACGCCAACTTGCCTTAATATCGCTTGCACAAAAGGATCAAAAGCTTGGTTTGGCCTTTTAGGATCAGCAATTTCAATATTTTCATTTGGTTGCAAATCAAGAATTGCACCTGGTGCTAATTTATAATCACCATCATTTCTCGAACCTCCCACTTCATCTAGTGGTGTCATTGGAGCTAAACCTTCCTCATCTTCTGATTTAACAAAAACAGTAAACATGGCAGATATTACTGCTGACATAATTTCTGCTTCTGTGTAGCGATCTAATTGTTTTAAGCTTTCAATAACTGGTGCTAAATAAGGAACTCCTCTTGTAAGCCCTGGTCTAATTCGGTTAAAAATATGAAATACCTGTCTATTATCATATTTATCAAAAGCAGGGATTTTTACATATTTTTTGCTTTTCTCATTTTGGTAATCATCTGGATGCTGATTACAAATATGATAAGCAATTGGTGCTCCATTTTTATCAACTTCCACTCCAGCAATTAGCTTGTCGGTGTTGGTTTTATAATCAGGATTTGAAACTCTATCTGCTTCAACTAACTGTAAGCTAAGATCAATTAACTTATTTGACTTAGGGATAGTTCTTTTAATTATAAAAATATCACCGCTTTCAAGAACTGATCTGAGTATTAAATTTTGAATCTCGCTAAAAGTTTGAGATCTGGTAATATCGCAATCAGTGTTTTCTGCCCAATTTCTAAAAATTCGCTCAGCATTTCTTTCAAATTTATCAAATTCAGATTCATCTTTAAAAAATGGCTTTAGAACTTCACGATCAATATGAGATTGAACCTTTAAGCCAGTTCCTACAACATTGGTCACAACTGTATTTACAGCTCCACAGGCAAGAGGTGCATTTCTAATTAGATCACGAGATCTTTCCCTAAGTGCAGGTAAATCAGGTAAAGCAACATTATCAGCAGATCCATCAGTGATATCCCAACTTTTGGTTTGCCTTCTATCACGCCTTGCACCAACATAACCTCCAGCAATTGAAAGTCTGGTTCTAGCCTCTAATCTTTTTAAACCTTTTTCAGGGCTAAAATAAGATATGGTTTTATCTAGCCAGTTATCAGAAATTCTTAATTTTTTGCTCATGTTGGAGTTATTCCTCTTATTCTAATTCCGCCTCGTTTTTTTCTTTTAATTTGAACCAAAAGTCGCTTTTCTCGTTGCTCTAAAATTGCCAAATCTGCCTTTTTAACTCTTTGGCCATTATAGCTGGCTTCCTGAGCATTATTTAAAACATCAGATATGGCCTGCTGGACTTCCGTTAATTGTTCTTCTAAAGACATCACCTAAGTTAATTTATTCCTTTGCTTCGAACTCGTCTTGTTCGTAAAATTTTGCTAGTTTTTTGAGTCTGAATATCAGGCTCAGATTCACGAAGAGGGATTTCTGCTAATTTATGAGCAAGTTTGTTTAAATCTAATTTCCAATTCCGAACTAAACCACGAAGTGCTGCAAAAGCATAAACTCTACAATCTAACCCTTCAGTTGCCTGACCTTCTTTTCTTGGTTGCCATGATCTAACTGGTCTACCTTTAACATATTTGGTTTTTACAACTTCACTTGTTACTTGGTTAAACCATTCTTGATCACGCTCAATTGGAAAATGCCAATAACCAGCTCCTGATTTTTCAATTCTTAAGCGCTGCATTAAAGTTTCTTTGGCATCATTAACACCAATTACATAAACCGGTTTTTTAAGTCGTTTATTTTGACTTGCTCTTACTGGCCAGATTGGAACGCCATTACCATTTGAGCTTCCTTTGATAGCAAAGATTCTTTTATGTTTTCGCTCATCACAGTAATTGATTACATGATCTGTGTAATGACCACCAGAATCCACAGCCACAGCAGTAATTGGGAAATTGCCCAAATTCCTGCTATGGATAAATGTGTGATTTAAAATCTTATCTAAATCATTCCATAAATCAGGAGTTGATGGATCGCCATAAATCACCTGATAATCAAGCGACCATGATTCCTCATCTTTTCCCCAACCAACAATTTCTAGCTCTAATCTGTTATCTTGAACATCAACGCCAGCAGTAATGATGGCTACATCTTTTGGTAAATATTTGCCAAAATTTTCTCTTCTTTTTAAAAGTCCTGTTGGATCAATAGCCTCACCAGACATATCCTCCCAAGTTTCAGCAAGTTTAGTGTTTGTCCAAACTTGCAATCTTGGTGGGTCTTTATGAACCTCAGTAAATTCCTTGGCAATATCGCCCCAACTTACCCAACCATGAGGTGAGTAAAGTGATGAGAGATGAAAAGATACGACCTTTTTATCAGCATTACTCGCAGTTGCTATCCATTTACCATTTTTTAATATTTCTGCCTTTTGATGATCTTGCCAATGAGATTTACATTTTTTGCATTCATAATAGGCATTTTCTGGATCGCCTTTTGGCCATTTAACATTTTGCCATTTTAATATCTGAAACTCGCCGCAGGTCAAGCAAGGCACATAATAATATCTTTGATCTCCCTCTAAAAAGGCAGTTTCAATGCGACTATAATTTTTAATAGTCGGGGTCGAGATCATAAAAATCTTGCGATTGCTAAAAGTAGCAGTTCTTTGAATTGCTAAATTTACAGGATCACCTTCACTTGCCGCATCATCAGGGTAGCCGTCAATTTCATCTAGGAATAGATATCTAATTGGCATCGATCTAAGACCAACGGCAGAATTAGCTCCTGTTAAAATCAAAACCCCACCAGGAAATTCTTTCATTAGCATGGTATTGCCAGAATCTCTGCTTCTTGGATCATTGACTTTCTCTTTTAGAGCTGGGCAATTCTCAATTGCAGGATCAATCCTCATTTTTGAGGTTCTCTTTGCAGTCTCGACAGTTGGATTTACAATTAACATTGGCCCTGGGGCATGATGAATTACAAATCCCATCCAATTATTACCGCATTCAGTACCACCAATTTGCGCTCCCTTCATGAAAATTACTTTTTCACAAGGGTTATTTGGTGATAGACAATCCATGATCTCCTTTAGATAAGGAGTACGATCAGTTCTCCACGGTCCAGGTTCAGATGATGAAATAGATGTTAAAATTCTGTGATGATCTGCCCACTCAGAGATATTAAAATTTGGATCTGGTTTTAATCCTGCTCTAAAGCTCTTAAAATATAGATCATCATACATCATTCTTTGATAATTCTTCTAAAGCTTTAACTATTTCTGTTTTTAAAATTTCCTTCATCTCAAAAATATCAGTTTTTCCAACTAAAGCAGGAATAACTCGATCAGGGATATTTAACATTCTATCTCTGGTCATTCTAGCAGCATTAAAAGCTGATATTTTTACCTCATCTACTGAGATTAATTTTTTAGATTCTTTCTCAAATTGCAGTCTGGTTAATTTAGCATTATAAGCTTCCTTAATAGCTCTGCTTTGTTGATAGCTAGGGCCGACTGATAAGGGACTTGAAGGAGTAGAAATGTTGCTAATTTTTTCTTGAGTTTGCTCCTGATTTTCAGTTTTCTTAATTTGTGCTGGGTCAGTATTTTTTGACCACTGGCTATCCGCTAAATTAGGATCAATTTTACCATTATCTTTCTTGCTAATTCTTCCTTGTTTTATTGCTTTTCTGACAGCCCCTTCGGTAACTCCTCGGTGTTTTGCATAAGCTCTGATTGAGAGTTCCATTGTTGTTTCATGATCTTATTTTTGTTTTTCGATTAATTTTTCGACTTCTGTTAGAAGTAAAAAAGCAAAATCACTTTCTCTGGAGTATTGGTTTTTTAAGCCTTCAATCTTACGATTAACAATTTCAATCGCTTTATTTCCATGCTTTTCCACTAATTTTTTAGCTTCTAAATTTATTAATTCCTTATCCTTATTCATTGTCATTTAAAATTTCATCAAAGCTTTTTTTACTAATCGAATTTATTGCTTTTTTACCGGTTAAATTTTGCCATCTTTTAATTATAACATCCACATATTTCGGATCTAATTCAATCATTCTGCATCTTCTTTTTAACTGCTCGGCCGCAATTAAGGTTGAACCTGATCCACCAAAGGGATCAAGAATAATATCATCAGTTTTAGATGAATTTAAAATAGCTTTTTTAACCAATTCTACTGGCTTCATTGTTGGGTGAAGTTCGCTCTTATTTGGTTTGTTAAAATACCAAACATCAGATTGATTTCTATCGCCACACCAATAATGATCATTTTTTTCTCTCCAGCCATAAAGGATAGGCTCATATTGTCTTTGATAGTCACTTCTACCAAGGGTAAAGTGATTTTTAGCCCAGATGATAAAAGTTGACCATTTTCCACCAGCTTCAACAAAAGATTTTTGCAAAGTGTGAAGTTCTGATGAACTCATGCAAATATAACAAGCACCCTTGGTAAGTGCCAAAATATTTGAGCAACAATCAAAAAGAAATTTAGGGAAATCATCACCAAGATTATCATTTAAAATTGTTCTTTGCCCTGATGCATTTTTATATTCCTTGCCAGTTTTATTGTTCTTTTTGCCAATCAAATTATCCTTCATGGTGTTGCCATAATCCACATTGTAAGGTGGATCAGTGAAGGTCATATCAGCTAGCTCATTGGTAAGAAGGGCTTGGTAAGTTTCTAACTTACATGAATCACCACAAATTAATTTGTGATCACCTAACAGCCAAATATCACCAGCTTTTGAGATTGGTTTTTCTTCAACTTCTGGTAAATTTTCCTCCTCTTCCTTTTCGTCTGATTCATAGAGATTGGTAAATAATCTTTCTAATTCCTGATCTTCAAAACCAATTAAATCTAGATCAAAATTTTCCTCTTTTAAATCATGGAGTTCGTTTGCCAAAATTTCCTCATCCCAGCCAGCATTTTCTGCTAATTTATTATCGGCGATGATATAGGCGCGCTTTTGGGATTCACTTAGATGATCAAGAATAACAACAGGAACTTGATTAAGCCCAAGTTTTTTAGCGGCCATTAATCTTCCATGACCTGCAATAATACCTTTAGCGCCATCAACTAAAATTGGATTGGTAAAGCCAAATTCAGTAATACTGGCTGCAATTTGATTTACCTGATTTTCAGAGTGAGTTCTAGCATTTTTGGAATATGGAATCAATTCTTCAACTGACTTCATCTCAATATGGTCTGCCATTTTTGGCAAAAAATTATCCTTCATAATTTTTAATTATTTTCTTTGATCTTTAACCAAATACATTCCATCGCTAAGAACTCGCCATGCATAAGCTGCAACCAGCGGAACCACTCCATTTCCAGAGGCCCGAATTTCGTCCACCCGATTGGCCATCCCATCAGCCAATTTGTGAATTGCGGGTTTAAGGTTATCTGGGATTCGTTCCCACTGCTCATAGCTCGTGGGGCTTGGCGGCCAAGAAGGGAGTTGGTCGGAACATTCTCGCTCTTCGCACTGCCATCCTTCCAATCTCTCGTTGTTGGAGTTGCCCATGATTTTACAGCATGAACCGAGTGATCCCTCAGCTTTAATTTTGCTGCTTTGCCATCTCTCCATTCCATTATTCCCCCTTCGCCATCCGAGGCATTCGGGGTTCGCCAATTTATTGCAGTGTTTTTTAATCCCTTTCCATATCCTGGACTCGTGCTTCCTGGTTCCATTGCTCGTGGTGTTGGCCAGTTCTGAATTTCTACTTCCAGTCTCTTCTTGGGATTGTTGTTTTGAATTTCTTTGCTCGATGCTTCGTTGGCTGATGAACTTCTCACAGTCGGCCACATTTTTACAGTTCTGGCTAACCCCAGCGATCCGTCCTTGCCATTCTTGTTTATTTTCCTCAGAGTTCCTGATTTGTTGATTTTGTAGGTGTCCTTTGCAGAAATTATTGCTCCCACATTTGCATCCGATGACACAACAGTTGGCCAATTCTCTAATTCCTGAACTGCAATCCTTAGTGGTTTGTGAAGATTGATTCCTTGTTTTTTCTTTGCCTCTGATCTCTTCTTCCAATTCTCCAATGTTTCTGTTGGATTTGATAGGTGATCTGATGCTATCACTGTAGGCCAAGATGAATAGTCTTTCTCTTTTATGAGGAGCCCCAACTTCCTGCGCTGTAAACAATCCTGCCTTAACTTTATAACCCAATTCTGATAGGTCATTTGCGACTTGTTCAAATCCCAATCGTAAATGTCCGCCGACATTTTCAAAGAAGCAGATTGGTGGTTCGATTTCTTGGATGAGTCGTTTAATTTCTGGCCAGAGATGTCTTGGGTCTTTTTCGCCAAGTTTTTTTCCTGCAACACTAAATGGCTGGCATGGGTATCCTCCAGTGAGGCAATCCACTTTGCCACGCCAATTTCTGCCATCGAAGGTTCTAAGATCTGTCCAAATAGGTGCTTGATCCAAGATTTTGTCTTGCATGCGCGCTTTAAGGATGGCACACGCAAATGCTTCGTTCTCAATGTAACAGATTGCTCTAGAAGAGGGAACAGCCAGCTTGAATCCAAGCTCGATTCCTCCGACTCCTGAGCAGAGGGACATAATTCTGAAGGTATGTGAATCCACACTAAATTTTCTTAAAATATTTTTCGTTTAAAATAAAAAAGGCGCGTACCAAAATTAATTAGTACGCGCCTTGATAGGTCTAGTAATGATAAGGCTTTGCGCCTTTTTGTAAGTAAGCTGCGTACCCTTTTTAAAAGGCTAACGCTAGAGAAGTGCCGCGGTGCGCGTTACCCTCGGATGAAAGGTCGCCCACAGTACCTTATCTTATCTGCTTACATTTAATATGAGAAGAGGACATATTTACTAACAAATACTTTTGTTTACTATTTGCCTGCGATATCTTGCAAATTCTTCTTAAAAATCATTCCAAATTCATCTCTGACTGTTTTTTCAGTCACTTCAATCATATTGAATCTCTTATCAATATCAGCTTCTTTGCGAAGGAAATATAAAATCTTAAGACTCCCACGCTTACGCTGTGCTATTGCTTCCTGACCTGATGACATTTTAATTTTAAAAGCATCGCCTGATAGATAACCGCTTGGGCTGTTCTTAGTTGTTTTTCTCTTAACATCTTTGATGTTGTTGTAGATTGGTATTGCAAGCCTGCCATCTCTGGCTTTCTTTTTACCACCAGTTTGTTGCAGGCTGGCAAATGCAGCCATTGAATAAACCTGTGATTCTAAATTCTTCTTCGTTGCTGGTTTAATTCTGATGCTACTTTCAAATCCACTTTTCTTTTTTCTGATGTGGAATTCTTCTCTGATATGCTTTCTTACTTCATCTTGAGATTTTTTGGCAATCTCAGTTAAACTTTTGGCGGTTACAAATGGAATTTGTTTTGATTTAGCCAAAAATTGATTTTTTCCATCAAGGTCAATTGAAATTATTGCCATCTTTCTTGTGCGCACAATTTTTGATTTTGTTGTAATAACTATGCAATTAACCCCTGAAATGTCCAATGCTTTTTTAATGATTAGGAAACATAGGAAATTTATTTAGTTTGTTAGTAATTGTGAGTATAGCATTTTGCCACCTCCAATTGGCAGTTGATCTGGCAACTCCCAATTTTATGCAAATTTCCTTCCAAGGAAGCCTTGAAGCACGATACCAGATGATTTTGCGGTCATCTACCTGATCAAGTAAACTAACCCATTTACAAGTTTCTTCCATTTCAGAAATAGCCTGTGGCGTAGGTGGCCATCTTTTTGGCTTTTGATCCATCATAGCGATTTCTCTTTTGGTATAGATAATTTCTGGCCATGATGAAATATAGCCCCTTACTCTCACAGGAGGCAATCTCCTTAAAGTTCGAACAGCAGCCTCGAATCTTTCAGCTACTTGTTCTTTTGTCCATTTTTGATCTGTCATTTTTCTTATTTTCCTAAGTTATAAATTTTATTTCCGATTTGTTTAATGATTTCCTTTTCAGGCCAGCTCAGCCTTTCATCATCAATTTTGACAACCAGAATTCCTTCCTTGTTCCAGCCTTCCTTTTTGACCTTCTCAAGGTCAATTTTGGTTGGCTGCATTTTGCCCAGTGGGCTTTGATAATCTTTTTGCATAGTCATCACCTCATTTGATCCTTAATTACCAAATCAAGCAGAGCTAAAGCATCAGCTTCATTGTCATCAGAGGGGTTAAAACCAAGTTCAGTGACTGCTTGAATTATCTGATTTTTTGAGGCATTGCCTTTG
>Ga0228623_1000899_pt1 | contig 10310 bp, 10 predicted proteins | sample 28DmetaG_FD_182856 | JGI IMG/M metagenome (GOLD analysis project Ga0228623, IMG submission 182856) | Seawater microbial communities from Monterey Bay, California, United States - 28D | ecosystem: Environmental > Aquatic > Marine > Coastal | place: USA: California | collected 2016-10-04 | reverse complement strand
TCCCGGCATAGGTCAGCACATCCACATTGATGATGCGGTACTCGCTGTATTTGTTTACAAACAAGCGAACGACGTGAGAGCCAATAAATCCGGCACCGCCGGTGATGATGATGTTCTTCATACGACTATTCTTGTGGTAGTGATTGCTCAAAATTCCAAGCATCACGTAGCATATCCTCCAATGTTTTTTCTGGAGTCCAATTCAACACGCGCTCTGCCTTCGCAATATTCGCATATACCGCCGGTACATCACCTGCTCGAGGCGGTGCAAGACGATATGGAATGGAAATTCCCGTAGCGCGTTCAAAAGCATTAATCATTTCTAATACGGTTGAGCCGTTGCCGGATCCTAGGTTAATGACATCAAAGCCTTTAATCTTGCCATCAATCAAATGTTGTACGGCCAAAATATGAGCTTTGGCAATATCAATGACGTGGATGTAGTCGCGAATGCAAGAGCCGTCGCGGGTATCGTAATCGGACCCAAATACTTTTAATTCCTTGCGCTTACCAATGGCAGTCTCAGTGATGTAAGGGACCAAATGGTGCGGTTCGCCGTCTTGGAATTCGCCAATGATACTCGATGGGTGCGCGCCGATAGGATTGAAATAACGTAAACTAAGTACATCTACCGTTCCAGTTGATGCGGTATCTCGGAGTATTTCTTCACCCATCTTCTTGGTATTGCCGTAAGGGCTTTCCGCAGGTTGTACGGGCGCATTTTCATCCACATGTGGGTTCTCTGGTGTGCCATACACGGTGCAAGAACTCGAGAAAACAATGTTGCGAATACCGTGTGCCTCCATGCTTTGAAGAAGGTTAACAGTACTCAAAAGGTTGTTGTGGTAGTATTTCAGCGGTTTTTCGACGCTCTCATTAACCAGTAGAAAGGCAGCAAAGTGAATGACACCCGAGATATCCGGGAATTCTTCAAATACAGCATCTACTGCAATGCGGTCACAAAGCTCTACTTGGCGGAATGTAATTTCCCTACCCACGATTTTTTCAATGCGGTCTTTAACTTCTATAGGACTCTCGCTGAGGTTATCGATGACAATAGGCTCATAGCCTGCAGCGAGCAGTTCGATCACGGTATGTGATCCTATGTAGCCTAAGCCTCCTGTGACTAAAATTTGGTTCATTACTGGCTTATTTGGTTTTCTTGTAGTCGGCGAAATCCCTGTGCTCCTTGCGATACAGGCGATCTTCAGGTAGGCTTTTAAACCAAGCGTAGGTGCGGTCTAGCCCTTCTTCGCGCATCACTTTCGGTTCCCAATTCAGCAATTCCTTTGCCTTAGTGATGTCCGGTTGGCGCTGCATGGGGTCGTTCACAGGCAGCTCTTTGTAGACCACTTTTTGTGTCGTTCCAGTGAGGCTGATGACTTCTTCCGCGAATTGGCTAATGGTGATTTCATGCGGGTTTCCTATGTTCACGGGCTCCGAATGGTCGCTCATCAACAAGCGGTAGATGCCTTCAATGAGGTCGTCCACATAACAGAACGAGCGGGTCTGAGAACCGTCGCCGAATATGGTTAAATCTTCGCCGCGCAACGCTTGTCCGATAAATGCAGGCAATACACGGCCGTCGTTCAAGCGCATGCGCGGTCCGTAAGTATTAAAAATTCTAACGATACGCGTTTCTAAACCGTGGTAGGTGTGGTAGGCCATGGTCATCGCTTCCATGAAGCGCTTGGCTTCATCGTACACTCCACGCGGGCCTACTGGATTTACATTGCCCCAGTACTCCTCAGTCTGCGGGTGAACCAGTGGATCTCCATAGACTTCTGAGGTGGATGCGACAAGGATACGCGCACCTTTATGCAAAGCCAATCCTAGTAGATTGTGTGTGCCTAGCGAGCTGACCTTAAGGGTTTGAATGGGTATTTTCAAATAATCGATGGGGGAGGCCGGCGATGCGAAATGGAGGATGTAGTCCAATTCTCCTGGGACATGCACATAGTTGCTTACATCGTGGTGGTAAAAGGTGAAATTAGGAAGACCCACCAGGTGTTCCAAGTTTTCCATATTCCCCGTGATCAGGTTATCCATGGCGAGGACTTCGTAGCCTTCGGCGATGAATCGGTCACACAGATGTGAACCTAAAAATCCTGCTGCTCCAGTGATCAGTACTCTTGCCATAATTACGCGGGTTGTTCGCCTTGTCCTATTCCAAAATAATCGAATCCTACCTCACCGACAATCTCGCGGCGGTAGAGGTTGCGTCCGTCAAAGAGTACTTTGCCGTTCATTTCATTTGCCACCGCGCTCCAATCGGGCACTCTAAATTCAGCCCACTCCGTAATCAGTGCTAAGGCATCGGCACCCCGAACAGCTTCCATCTCGTCTGCGCAATAGGTAATACGCTCGCCCAGTTGGTGTTTTGCTTCTTCCATTGCTACGGGATCGTACGCACGAACGTGTGCCCCAGCATTCAGCAATAGGTTAGCAATCACTACAGACGGCGCCTCGCGCATATCGTCTGTATTTGGTTTAAAGGAGAGTCCCCAGAAGGCAACGGTTTTGCCGTGAAGCTCGCCTCCGAAGTAAGCGTTTATTTTATTGAAAAGCACACTTTTCTGCGCATCGTTCACCGCCTCAACGGCTTCTAGAATACGCATGGTATGTCCGTTTTCGCGGCCTGTGCGGGCTAGTGCCTTGACATCCTTAGGAAAGCATGAACCGCCATATCCGATACCCGGGTAAATGAATTTATTTCCTATGCGCGGGTCGGAACCGATTCCCTTGCGGACCTGATTCACATCTGCGCCCATGCGCTCGCACAAATTTGCGATGTCATTCATGAATGAAATTTTCGTCGCTAACATGGCGTTTGCCGCATACTTCGTCATTTCTGCTGAGGGAATGTCCATGAAAATCACAGGATGACCGTTGAGTGTGAATGGGCGATATACACGCGCCATCATCTCACGCGCCCGGTCGCTATCAATACCCACCACAATGCGGTCGGGTTTCATGAAATCTTCAATCGCGGCACCTTCTTTTAAAAACTCTGGATTCGATGCAACGTCGAAGCTAAAAGATGCACTGCGCTGTTCGAGCGCTTGCCCGACGGCACCGCGTACTTTTTCTGCCGTGCCCACTGGGACGGTAGATTTTGTAATGACTACCAGGTAATCTGTCATGGTTTGGCCAATCTCTTGCGCTACACCTAAAACGTACTTAAGATCCGCAGAACCGTCTTCGCCGGGGGGCGTTCCGACGGCGATAAATGCCGCACCCGAGCCTTTAATGGCTTCGCCTAGGTTGGTGCTAAAATGCAAACGACCTTTTGCGTGGTTGCGCAGAACAATGTCTTTTAATCCCGGCTCGTATATGGGCATAATGCCGTTTTTAAGTCCGTCGATCTTGTTTTGGTCAATATCTACACAGGTTACCTGAATCCCCACATCCGCTAGACATGCGCCTGTGACTAATCCTACGTATCCTGTTCCTACTACCGTAATTTTCATAATTGAATGGCTGGGTTCCTTAATTGCACTCTTCTAACGGAAAGAGTGCCCTAAAATTACATTATTACGAACGACCAATTGCCCTTACCTTGCAGTTAGATTACCACGTATGAAAAAAGTTGTTCAATTTTCGCTGCTTTTTGCAAGCATCTGTCTCTTTTCGTCGCCCGCTTGGGGCCAATTGACCACAAGGGACAGTGTGCGTACCGTCCAATTGTGGGGACTATCGCCAGCCTTCTACCTGCCTTTGGCAGATCTGGCAGATCGGTATGAGCCCTTTGCCGCAGCGACGGTATCGTACCAGCGAAAGAATAAGGAAAACACCTTTTACGGTTTAGATTTTGACGCCTTTTACGGCACATCAGTTAAAAATACAGATGCAATTTTTGGCGGTTTGACTGATGAAAATGGCAATTATATCGGCGTAAATGGAGAGTTTGCCATAATGAACGCCGGCCTCAGTGGTGCCCAAATCACAGTGAATACTGGACGAATCTTCAAGCCGCATTACAATCCCAATTCGGGCTGGTTGGTGCTCCAAGGCTTTGGACTTCAGCAAACAAAAATCAGCGTTCGAAACGAACGCGGAAATTACCCCCAATTGGCAGCTCCTATGATATACGGTTATGACCGTCTACACCGCGGCATTGCATCAAAATCTTCGCTGCGCTATTTGCGTCTCGACAATGACGAGCGTATCAACTTCATGGTGGGCTTGACCATTAACACGGCAGTCACAAGAAGTGTGCGCGGTTTTAATGTGGATACTGGATTGGAAGATTCGGCGTTAAAATTAGACTTGAGTATTGGACTCAACTTCACCTGGTTACTGCCCGTATATGCAAAGCAAGAAAGCTTCTTTTTGACCGATTAATGGTACTCTATCCTGTTTTAACTGAACTTATTTTTCGCGCCGCGAGAATCCTAGCTCCCTCAAAGAGTTGGTTGGGTACAGTTGGAGCTGATACGTCCTGGAAGCAAAAGGATCAGATTGAAGGTAAAGTCGTTTGGATGCATTGCGCGTCGCTGGGTGAGTTCGAAATGGGCAAACCCATTTTAGAGGGGTTCCTCGACAACAACCCTCATTGGTCCGGTGTAGTCACCTTTTTTAGCCCCTCGGGATACGAGCCACGTAAAGACTACCCGCGTGCTACAGTGCACTATTTGCCGGTCGATGCGCCCTCTGAAGTGTCAAAATGGTTGAAGTATTGCAATCCCTCATTGGCAGTATTCGTACGCTATGATCTGTGGCCTAACCATATTGCGGGATTAAAGAAATTCAATGTTCCAACGGTCGTTATAGGAATGAGTGCTCCCAAAATACCATGGTATTTGACTCCTATGCTTCCTTTCATTCGCAGCACATTTAGCTCCGCCGTTAGTATTTGGGGTATGGTAGACGACAGGGATGCAGCAACGATGAGTACAGCGGGTATTCATTCGGTAGTTTTGGGTAATCCTAAATACGATTATGCAGCTACTTTATTGAATATTGAGCTTCCTGAAAAATTTGAGCGCTGGAGTGCCGCACAAGAAAAACCCATTCTAGTACTGGGTAGCGCGCATGAAATGGATGCAATGGTTTTGGCCCAATCGAATCACAGCGACTATTCCGTTTGGTTAGTTCCTCACGATTTAAAGCAGGCTTCAAAGTTGTCCGATGCCTTCAAAGGCAAAGTGAGTAGTTCAGCAACCGATGAACCGCACTCAACAAATATTTTACTCATTCCTGAATTTGGCGTTTTACGCAGCTTGTACCGATTGGCAGATGCCGTTATCGTTGGCGGTGGCTTTGGTAAAGCAACGCACAACGTTTTGGAAGCGACAGTGCAGGGGAAGATTGTAGCGTGCGGTCCGCATTGGCAAAAAATCCCTGAAAATAAATCTTTAGTTGCTCAAGGATTTTTGATTCCCGGTACACATCATACCGATTGGACTACCTATCTCGAAAGGGCCTATCAAGGTGAGTTTGTGCAAAAAGAAACGGATGCGCGCAACTGGGTGTTGGCGCGATCGGGTGCCTGTGATAAAATGATTGAAGCTCTAGAACAAGCCGTTGAGCTCTGAGTCGATCTGCTGGATGATCTCTCCTAAATCTTCAGGATTCTCAGGAAACTTATTCTTATCTACATTGACAATGAGAATTTTCCCCTTATCGTAAGTATTGACCCAAGCCTCGTAACGCTCGTTTAATCGTCTCAAATAATCGATACGGATGCTGTTCTCGTAATCTCTCCCGCGTTTTTGTATGTGATCTACCAATGTCGGGACAGAGGCACGCAGGTATATGAGCAGATCTGGCGGTTGAAGGTGTTTTTCCATCAGTTCGAAGAGGCCTTTGTAGCTTTCGTAGTCGCGTGCTGTCATCAGCCCCATAGCATGTAAGTTGGGCGCAAAGATGTGGGCATCTTCATAAATGGTACGATCTTGAATAACGTCTAAACCTTCTTCGCGTACAGCCGTTACTTGTGCAAAGCGTGAGCGTAAGAAATAGATTTGCAGATTGAAGCTCCAACGTTGCATTTCTTCATAGAAGTCGTCTAGGTAAGGATTGTCGTCTACATCTTCGTAATGTGGCTGATAATTATAGTGTTTCGCTAACAACCCCGTTAAAGTTGTTTTACCTGAACCGATATTTCCTGCGATTGCTATGTGCATGCTCATTAAATTTGTACACGCAAAGTAATAAAAGTACCTCAAGCATTCCACTGAAATATGAAAATTGAATTGGTAAAAGAGCAGATTGAAGCATCTAGACAAGAATTAGTCGCTCACCCGGCCTTCCAATGGGTCAATACAGTCCCGCGGGCACGTCATTTTATGGAGGCACATGTATGGGCCGTTTGGGACTTCATGGTACTCCTCAAATCACTGCAACGTGAACTCACTTGTGTAGATACTTACTGGATTCCAAAGGGTGAACCCGCCGTACGGAGGCTTATTAATGAGATCGTTCACGGTGAAGAAAGTGATGTCGACCAGCAGGGCAATGCAACGAGCCACTTTGAATTGTACCTGCGTGCAATGACAGAGGCAGGTGCCGATATTGCGCCTATTTCGAATTTCATCAAGGACTTGGAGCGCGGTGTGCAGCCGCTGGAGGCTTTAGAGGCTAGTGATGCACCTGAAAGCGCAAAGGCCTTTGTTCGCCAGACTTTAGACGTGGTTGCCCGTGGTGACGCTTCTGAGATTGCAGCCGTTTTTACATTCGGAAGAGAAGATCTTATACCGGATATGTTTATTGAAATTGTAAGGTATTTGAAGGTTACATTCCCAAATGAATTAGGCTTGTTTGCGTATTATTTGGAACGTCATATAGAAATCGATGGTGATTTGCACGGCCACCTTGCTGAGCAGATGGTAGAGTTGCTTTGTAGCGATGTTCCTGCAAAATGGGAACAAGCAGCACTGTCTTCAAAAGCAGCATTACAGGCAAGAATTGAGCTTTGGACGGCAGTTATGGCTGAGTTTGAAGCGAAGCATTCAGCGTTAGAAACTGCTCTATAAGAACGCGATTGTTACTGAGGCGGGGAACTTTGTTTTGTCCGCCCAACTTTCCTTTTCCTTTCAGCCATTGGTGAAAAAGGCCCGGTTCTGCGGTGATAATACGAGGTGATTCCAGGACGAGATCGTATTTCCTTTTCGCCTGGTAATCTGAATTTTGACCCTGTAGGTTTCGGTCCAATGCTACTTTGAACGCCTCCAAATCTGCCGGCGGTTGCTCAAACTCAATGATCCATTGGTGTGCACCGGTAGCCTTATCATTCATGTAACAGGGCGCAGCATGGAAGTCAATCACGCGGCATTCCATGGCTTCACAGGTCGCCTGCAATGCATATTCAGCATCTGTAACAATCACCTCTTCACCAAAAGCATTAATGAAGTGGGCGGTGCGACCACTGACCTTAATACGGAACGGTTTTTTAGAGACAAATTTCACCGTATCTCCGAGGATGTAACGCCAAAGCCCACCGTTGGTGGTGATGACTAAGGCATAATCGGTATCCAATTCCACGTTCTCTAATAAAATGGTTTTACTTTCTATACCGTTAAAAGAATCGAGTGGAATGAACTCGTAATAAATACCATTATCGAGCAAGAGCAACATTCCGTCTATAGATGGATCGTCCTGCACTGCAAAGAATCCTTCTGAAGCATTGTAGTTTTCCATGAAGGTTACCTGCCTTCCCGGCATCATTTCCCGGAATTGCCGTTCGTAAGGAGCAAAGTTGACACCACCGTGTGCGAAGAGTTCAAGATTAGGCCATACTTCCAATAAATGTGACTTTCCCGTTCGTTCCAGTACTTTTTTGAAGAGCACTAAAAACCAGCTGCTGACGCCCCATAGTGAGGTGATGTTCTGGGTGATGGCCTCGTCGACTATGGCCTCTAATTTCTCTTCCCAATCACTTAAAAGCGCAGTTTCATGACTTGGCGCACTGCGTAATTCTGCCCAGAGCGGGATGTTCTGAATTAAAATGGCGCTGAGGTCTCCGCTTTGCCCGTTACCCTCTTGCTGAATTTGTGTGGATCCGCCTAAGCGTAGTCCCAAGCCTTCGAAAATTTTCGTCTCAGTGACCGTATTGCAGTAGAGTGCGAGTTCGAATCGGCCACCCGAAAAGTGACATTCCTCAATACTCTCCTTCGAAACGGGTAAGTACTTTGATACGCCGGAAGTCGTTCCCGAGCTTTTCGCAAACCACTCAATTTTACCAGGCCACAATACATCCGTTTGTCCTTCGCGCATCTGTTCGATGTAGGGCTTAAGTAAATCGTAGTTTGATAGCGGAACTAATTTTGAAAATACAGCACGGTCGCTGATGTGCGCAAAATGATGCAGCTGTCCGTAGGTCGTGTTTTGTGCTTTACTGACTAGCCCACGCAATAATTCAGCTTGCGTTTCAATAGGCGCTTCGCTAAAGGCAAAGATTTCCTCCACACGCTTGCGCATGTTTTGACGAATGACTTTATTGACCCAAGTATAAATCATAGCAAGGCTTGTGTTTCAGTTGCGCTGTGTACCTTCACAAGAATTAAAATTAAACTAAAAATGCAGTACCACGGCGCGCTTCATAAAATGTCTACTCAATACGGCTCTACCGTTCGTTACACGCTGAAAGTGGGCGGCGATTTACTACTGATGAATGCTTTGATTGGCCGTGAATTTTCGGCTACATTCTTAGGTGAGCATATTTGTTTTTGTGGCGATTTAGTACCCGAGGTTTACCGCCAAAATTTCTGCCGCGAGTGTTTTTTTACAAAGCCTGAGGCATCGCCCACCATTATGAAACCTGAATTGAGTAAGGCCCATTTAGGTATTGCAGAACGCGATCTGGAGTTTGAACAGCGATTGCAATTGCAGCCGCATTTTGTTTATCTCGCGAAAACCAGCCGTATCAAGGTGGGCGTCACAAGAGGCACACAACGTCCGTACCGTTGGATGGATCAGGGTGCGGCTGAAGCTGTAGTCTTACTGGAAACACCAAACCGGTATTTAGCCGGTGAGGCAGAAGTTGCCCTGAAAGACCATTTTACAGATAAGACTTCGTGGCAAGCCATGCTGCGCAACGATCCCTGCGACGAATCCCTCGAAGATGCCTGGCATCATGCATTAGACGTGCTTCCACAGGAGTTGAAAAAATATGCCGCAGCATCCCCGGAAATTTGGTCCATGCAGTATCCAATAGCCGAACAACTGCTGAAAGTCAAGAGTTTGAGTTTTAAAGAAAAAGGCGATTCCTTTTCAGGGAAATTATTGGGTATTCGTGGACAGTATTTAATGCTTGAAAATGGGGTGTTCAACGTTCGCGCGCATCATGGGCACCGAGTCGATTTAGAAATTCGCTAACTACAGCTCTATCTCTTCTCCCAAGCCCAATTTAAAATAGCGGCGTGCCCACCACATAAAGGCATAAATCAATACCGTATCAAATGCTGCTGCAGTGGCTTTAAAGAGCCATCCGTCCCAGATGTAATCTGACATTGTACCGAAGGGCAGTGTGCCAACGAACAATACAAAAACGACCAGAGTAGTATCGACCAATTGGCTCGCGAGGGTGGAAAAATTATTACGCACCCAAAGCATCTTACCTCCTGTGATTTTTTTCCAGAAATGAAAGAGCCGAACGTCAATCAACTGGGCTGCGAGGTAGGCAAACATTGATGCGGCAATGACTCGCCAAGCATTTTGAAAGACGTTGTTGTAGGTTTCATCAGAAATAGGTGAAGTAGCTATTGCAGGGAATTGGGCGCCCAGCCACAAGACAAACAATACGAAAATACTAGCGATAAGTCCAGACAACACCACTTGTGTAGTTCTTTTCTGTCCATACAATTCGCTTAAAATATCGGTAATTAAAAAGGTAAATGGATAGGGTAAAACCCCAGCACTGATGGTAAATACCTTGAACCCTAGATCGATGCTAATGAATTTATTTGCGATCAGGTTGCACGTTACGAGCGCCGCGATGAACAGGGCACCCAGGACGTAATACAATCGTTCGGCTGTGGCTTTTTTTTCGGTGATCATAAGTTCATGAAGATGGGGTTGAGCCGTGCCTGTATACCCGGGTTTTTGGCAAGAAACCACAGTTCTTCGAGGGCTTCGTTTTGAAGAAAATCTGGGGTTTTAGCTTCCGCGCTTGCGACACCAAAGGATTTTAAATATTTTTCAATACCCAGTTCCACCGCGGGCAATTCGTACGTTTGATACGATTCTATTCCAGCCTGCTTTGCAGCGTATTCCAGTGCTTCGTTCATTCCGCCTTCATAATCTGCAAGGGCATTGTCTACGGCATCTTTACCCGTCCATACGCGACCACCACATAATGGGAGGAGGTA
>Ga0228623_1000893_pt1 | contig 10363 bp, 9 predicted proteins | sample 28DmetaG_FD_182856 | JGI IMG/M metagenome (GOLD analysis project Ga0228623, IMG submission 182856) | Seawater microbial communities from Monterey Bay, California, United States - 28D | ecosystem: Environmental > Aquatic > Marine > Coastal | place: USA: California | collected 2016-10-04 | reverse complement strand
GAAGTCACCATATTGCTTAGTAATCGCAGCTGTTAATGTTGTCTTACCGTGATCAACGTGGCCAATTGTGCCGATGTTGCAATGCGGTTTATTACGTTCAAACTTTTCTTTAGCCATAACGGCCTCCCTATTACTTGCGCAAAATCGTGTTACGCGTTGGTTACGCGTGTGCGCGTAAATGGATTTTGGTAAAAAATCAAGTAAAATAGTTTATTTTTATGTAAACTTATTTTCTCTTGGGAAGCCCCTTGGTGCCATTCTTCCCGCTCCAGCACGTTTTCCAACCCAATCTGCTAGCTCTGATTCAATGCGACGCCTACCTGCAGGATCTAACCACGACAAGCCGTCTATTAAATTAAAAGTAGTTGCATCATTCAAGCCACCATCTTTATATTTTTGCATTCGAACACCCTTACCACGAGACATAATTGGGAGTTCATCAATAGGAAAAATTAAAACTTTACGATTCTGACCTACAGTTGCTACATAATCTCCTACCACTGGTTTACATATTAATGCAGTTATATCACTTTTAACGTTAAGAACCTGTTTACCAGTTCGAGTTTGAGCAACTATATCATTCTCCTCAACGATAAAGCCATCTCCTGCAGATGATGCTAATAGTAGTTTACGGTCTGGTTGATGAATAAAAAGGTCAATCATATTTGCATCGTTTGGCAAATCAACAATCAACCGAATAGGTTCGCCCATGCCACGGCCACCAGGCAGTTCCGAACAAGACATTGTGTAAAATCTTCCATTACCGCCAAACATTAGTAATTTATCAGTAGTTTCAGCATGAAAAACAAATCGTTTTTCATCACCGTCTTTATATTTCAGTTCTTGAGATAAATCGACATGACCTTTCATTGCACGAACCCAACCCATAGCTGAGCAAACAATGGTTATTGGTTCTTTTTCAATCATTGCTTCAATCGGTACTTCTTCAAACTCTGGAGCGGCCTCTAATTCTGTTCTTCGAGCACCACCAATACTCTTCTTCCCAAAAAGTTTATTAGTTTCTTTTAACTCCTCTTTTATTCGTCCCCATTGCATTTTTTCTGAGGCCAACAGATCGTCCAGATCTGCTCTTTCCAATTGCAAACTATCTAACTCTGTTCTTAATTCAATTTCTTCAAGTTTTCGGAGACTTCTCAATCGCATATTTAAGATTGCTTCAACCTGAACATCCGACAAGCTAAATTCATTCATCATAATCTTTTTTGGCTCATCTTCATTTCGTATGATTTCAATCACACGGTCAAGATTTAAGAAAGCTACGATATATCCCTCTAAAACTTCTAATCGATGATCAATTTTATCCATACGATGTTTTGATCTACGCAATAAAACATCTCGCTTGTGGTCAATAAAAGCTCTTAAAACCTCTTTCATCGAGCACACTTTAGGAGTTCTTCCATCAATTAATGTATTCAAGTTTAAATTAAATCTAACTTCTAAATCTGACATACGAAATAGAGTTTCCATTAGAACAGTTGGATCAACAGTTTTTGCTCTGGGCTCTAATACTAAGCGAATATCTTCGGCACTTTCATCACGAACGTCTGCAAGTATTGGTAACTTTTTCAAATGAATCAGTTCAGCAATTTTTTCAATAAGTTTAGATTTCTGAACCTGATATGGTATTTCAGTTATGACAATTTGCCAAAGTCCTCGTGGCAAATCTTCAATTCCCCACTTAGAGCGTAACCGCATTGGACCACGCCCAGTCCTATATGTTTCTAATAAGCTCTCTTTTGGCTCAACTAAAATTCCACCTGTTGGAAAGTCAGGTCCTAAAACATATTCCATTAAGGTTTCAGCACGTGCGTTTGGGAAATTAATTAAATGAATAGAAGCTTCAAGCAATTCACCAATATTATGTGGTGGAATATTGGTTGCCATACCTACAGCAATACCTGTTGACCCATTTGCAAGTAGGTTTGGAAAACTTGCAGGTAAGACTGAAGGCTCAGTTAATCTTCCATCATAATTATCCTGAAAATCTACGGCATTCTCTTCCATGCCAACTAACATTGCTTCCGCAACAGCGGTCATTCTAGCTTCAGTATATCTTGCGGCGGCAGGATTATCACCATCAATATTACCAAAATTCCCCTGCCCATCTACCATAGGATATCTTACAGAAAAATCTTGCGCCAATCTTGCCATAGCGTCATAAATTGCAGCATCACCATGTGGATGGAAATCGCCCATGGTGTCTCCAGAAATTTTTGCTGACTTTAAAAATTTACCGTTAGAAACTAGTTTGAGTCTATACATTGCGTATAAAATTCTTCGGTGAACAGGCTTTAATCCATCTCTTGCATCAGGCAATGCTCGGTGCATTATAGTCGATAATGCGTATGTTAAATATCTGTCACCAATTGCTCTTCGCAATGGCTCTGACAAAGTATTACTTCCACTGTCATCTTCATTCTGTTCATTAATAAAATCAGCCATAAAAGATATCTAACGAGACTAAACACCAGCGTCTAGGGCTTCTAATTACTTTTAAGAAATATTTTTATATTTTATAAAAAAGAAAAATTAGTAAAAGGAATTATAAAAATATATATTCCTTTTACTTTATATTTAGTGCCCCAAAATTTGTGACAAAAATAATTTTGTACGATCATTTTGCGGGTTATCAAAGAATTGTGCAGGTTCGTTTTGTTCAATAATTTGACCTTCATCCATAAAGATTACCCGATTAGCAACCTCTCTTGCAAAGCCCATTTCATGAGTAACCACAAGCATTGTCATGCCATCTTCAGCGAGCTGGACCATTGTGTCTAATACTTCTTTTATCATTTCAGGATCCAAGGCAGAGGTTGGTTCGTCAAATAGCATTATTCTTGGCTTCATACAAAGTGACCTTGCGATAGCAACACGCTGTTGTTGACCACCTGATAATTGTCCAGGATACTTATCTGCTTGTTCTGGAATTTTTACTTTTTCAAGAAAATGCATAGCAGTTTCTTTTGCTTCTTTTTGAGTAGTTTTACGAACCCATACAGGTGCTAGCATACAGTTTTCAAGGATAGTTAAATGAGGGAACAAATTAAAGTGTTGGAAGCACATTCCTACTTCTGACCTAATTGTGTCAATATTTTTAAGGTCAGATGATAGCTCAGTTCCATCAACCGTTATTAAGCCTTCTTGATGTTCTTCAAGCGCATTTATACATCTAATGAGGGTAGATTTTCCTGAACCAGATGGCCCAGCGATTACTATTCTTTCTCCACGATTTACTGTTAAATCAATGTCTCGTAGAACGTGAAATGATCCGTACCATTTATTCATGTTTGTGATTTGGATTGCTACCTCGTCACTAACTTTTAATTGCTTTTTTGCGTTAGCCATAACAGACGCTCCTTTGATTAGTGACCAGTCGCGAGCTTACGCTCTAAGTACATTGAATACCGCGACATAGAAAAACAGAAAATGAAGAAAATTAGGCCAACAAAACCATAGAGTTCCCACAATATACCATTCCATGCCATATCTGCACGGATGTTAGTAGAAAGCCCTAACGGATCTAATAAACCAATGATTGAAACTAAGGTCGTATCTTTAAATAGACCTATAAATGTCGATACAATACCAGGAATTGATATTTTTAATGCTTGAGGCATGATGATTAGCCTCTGAGCTTTCCAATAATCTAAACCAAGACTATCAGCTGCCTCATATTGACCTTTGGGTAAAGCAGCTAAGCCACCTCGTACAACCTCAGCCATGTATGCAGCAGCAAACAAAGTAACCATTATCATTACTCGAAGGATTAAATCAAAATTTGAACCTGGAGGTAAGAAAATATTTAAAAGTGTTGATGCAACAAACAATAATGTGATTAGCGGTACACCGCGTATAAACTCTATAAAACAAACACATACAGCCTTTAAAATTGGAAGGTTTGATTGGCGGCCTAGTGCTAATAATATCCCTATTGGTAGCGATAATGCTATTCCTGTAACCCCGATTAGAACCGCTAGCATAAATCCACCCAATCTATCAGAGTCGATAGATTCTGAGCCTAAAGGTATAATTGACTGTAATAATGTCGACAAAGGGCTCGTAATGAAAAGCCACCAAATTATAGGCAATGCAATTGATGCAATCACACCAGCTAATGATCCAAATATCTTATTGACGTAAACGTAACCTAAGTATGAAACTATAAAGCCAGAAAATACTGTTAAAGGAAACCAAATAGAGCCACCCCAAATCAACCAAAAACAAAGAAATGGATATATCGCAGTAAGGTATAATAGTTTCCTTGAAGCTTTATCAAATAATACAGGTGCTAAAGCGAGACCAAGTAATATAAATGCTAAAATAGGACGCCAATATAACTCAGATGGATAAAATCCAAATAATAGCTGCAACCAACGCTCACGGATAACACCCCAACAAGCACCTCCACCTCCATGGCCACTTCTACCTAATTCTGCCAATATTCCTCTACACTCAGTTAGAGATCCTGAATTCCATGTTGGTGAAAAAACCCATGGCAATATGTTTCCCAATACTGAGATTATAAAATACGCTACAATTATGGTTAGTATTGTATTTGGAATATCGGAAAACATGTTTTTTCTAAACCAACCAATTACTCCAGTTTCAGAAAGTGGTGCAGCCCTTTCTGGAATAATATCTTTTCTTACAAACGATAGATCAGCCATATTAACGCTCCACCAATTTTACTGAATTATTGTACCAATTCATCACAGTCGAAATTGCTAATGAAATTATTAGATAGATAGCCATACCCATTAGCACGGTCTCTAACTCTCGCCCAGTTTGATTAAGAGTTATACCCATTAATGTTCCTGTTAAATCCATATAACCAACAGCAATCGCTAATGAGGAATTTTTTGTTAAATTTAAGTACTGTGAAATAATTGGAGGTATAATAATTCTTAAAGCTTGTGGAAGAATTATTAAGCTCATAGTTCTTCCAGGAGTGATTCCTAGAGCATATGCAGCTTCTGACTGACCTTTTTCAACCGCTTGTATCCCAGATCTAACATTTTCCGCAATGAAAGCTGCCGTATAAAGTGATAACGCTATCCACAACGCGATGAGTGAATTACGCATATATATACCACCTTTAAAGTTGAAACCTTTCAACTCAGGATATCCTAGATGAAATCCCAGCGCCCAAAGAATAACCAAGACAGGTAGAATAACTACTGATAATCTTTTCCACCAAGTTGTTGGCCTTGTACCAGTTTCATTTTGAATACGATCAGCATTTTTCTTAATTTTCTTTGATAAGAACAAGCCTGCAAAAAGTACAATCAAAATTGCAATCAAGTCTAAACTTACCCCAAATCTTAAGCTTGACTCTCCAAGTAAGAAAATATCACCTAGTCCACCATTAAATAATGGCTCTGGAACGTATACACCTCGATTTGTAATTGCTATTGAGTCAAACAGCTTCATAGCTGCCTCTCCAGATCTAAATTGATTAGGTCTTGGCATCGTTTCAATCATTATTGAAAAAACAATAATAATCCAAAGTAAAACAGGAATGTTACGGAACATTTCAATGTACAAAGTCATTACTCTGGCTACTAACCAATTTTTAGATAATCTCATCACACCAATTGCAACACCTAGTATAGTTGCAGTCACACAACCCATGAATGCTAATACAAGTGTATTAATCAAGCCCATTAGGCCTGCACGAAGGTGAGTATCTCTTGATGTATAATCTAAAAGTCTTTGGTTAATATCATAGTTTGATGGTTCTCCAAGAAACTTAAATTGAATTGGCTTTCCAAGCGTAGCAAGATTTGCAGCAGTATTACTAATCAACCAACCAAAAAATAATAAAATAGAAATTAATGCTATAAGCTGAATTGTCATAGACCTATAACGAGTATCGTAAAGTAATTGGCTAAGCTTGAACCCTTGTTTACTTGGATCTGGGATTGCAGTCATTACTTATTGTCCCCTTAATTAAATGCAATTGCATTTTGCCTTAACCTGATAGGCAAAATGCAATTATATTTCTAAAATTTGATAAAAAAAAATTGGGCACTGCAAATTATACAGCGCCCAAAATTATTATATATTAACGGAATGGAGCTGAGTAGATTAACCCACCATTTTTGTATGAAGCGTTTAATCCACGAGCAAGACCGATAGGTGTATTTTCACCAATGTTTTTCTCAAAGATTTCGCCATAGTTTCCATTTACTGCAATCGCTCTTGACGCCCATTGCTTGTCTAAGCCAAGCATTCCACCAAGGTCACCTTCTGTACCTAATAGGCGGTTAACTTCTGGGTTGTTTCCAGCATTTGCTGTATGCTCAGCAACGTTTGCAGATGTCACACCTAATTCCTCAGCTGTAATCAATGCATTTAATGTCCAACGAGCGATATCACCCCAGTTGTTGTCGCCGTGACGTACTAGTGGGCCCAATGGCTCTTTTGATACGATTTCTGGTAAAACAACGTGATCATCTGGATTTTCAAATGTTGCACGAGTAGATGCTAAGCCAGACGCATCAGTTGTGAAAACATCACATGCACCAGCTAAGTATTGTGCTTGAGCTTCAGCATTTGTTTCAATTGGAACTGGCTCGTACGAAATGTTATTTGAACGGAAGAAGTCTGCCAAGTTAAGCTCTGTTGTTGTACCAGTTTGGATACAAACAGTTGCGCCATCTAAATCCTTAGCTGAAGTAACACCCAACGCTTTTGGAGCCATGAAGCCCTGTCCGTCGTAGTAGTTAACACCTACAAATTCAAATTTTAAATCGACATCGCGGCTGAATGTCCATGTTGTATTACGTGCCAACAAATCGATTTCACCAGAAGCTAGTGCAGTGAAACGTGTTTTACCAGTTGTTGGAACAAATTTAACAGCATTACTATCGCCAAGAACAGCAGCTGCAACAGCGCGACATACAGCTACGTCGAAACCGTCCCAAACACCATTGGCATCAGCTAAAGCGAAACCAGCTAGACCAGTTGTAACGCCACATTTAAGTTCGCCAGCAGCTTGAACATCTTCAAGTGTACCAGCAGCAGCAAAACCAGCTGCAAAGGTTGCGGCAGCTATTGTGCCAAAAAAAGCAGATTTTTTCATCTTTTTCCTCATCCTGTGTGCTCTTTAATAATTAGAGCGTTTGTTAGACCCAGATTTGGATCTATTTATAAAAGTATTGGAGTTAACCCAAAACCTGATTGATATTGCGGTAAATTTGTATGCATCGTCAACTGTATTTTCAGTATATTCATTAAAAAAAAAGTGACCGCATACATTATAGGTAAGTAATATTTACCTATAATGTATGCTGTTTCACTATTTAGAATAATATTCATACAATTTTGGTGCTAAAATTAATAAAGACTTTAAAAATTATCATCGTTAATCAGCACTATATCCAAAAAATGCTGATTTTTAGCTGATAAGTAAATAATTATGACCTAAATAAGAGGCATATCTTATATTAATTTATTCAAGTGGCATTTTTCCAAAATTTATAAGCAAATTCAAAATCTAAGCGTCTTGTTTCAAGAGCTTCAGCAGCTTCATCATCAATACCCCACTGTTTTTCTTGCCATCTTTCATCAACAGTTGCTGCATACCATGCATCAGAAACATTTAATTGATTCGAAATTAATGCCATCGGAATCACAAACGAACCACTTATTGTAATCAAATCATGCATTCCTGCCAGTTGATATGGATTCATTTCTTCTAACTTATCCTGATATATACTTATAGATTTAATACTTTGCTTAATATGCATAACTCCAGATGTTGTTAACATTGGCGCTAAGAGGCTATTTTTTGACCAGTTTAATATAGGATTCCAAATCTCATTTTGGTGATTTATTAACCCTTGTGGTGTGGTAGCACGATAGCATAGCAAATCACTTCCAGCATATTCTGCCAGCATTTCAATAACGGCTTCTCGATTTACCATAATCTTGTCTATTACTGAATTCGCCATTCGAGTATTTGGCATCGTAGCTGGATTTACAACTTTCTTTTGTGCCATCCATTCAAATGCAATTTGTTCCGCAATTTTGTGTGATTCAACTTTAAGCAATGCTTTAGATGGTGTTCTTATTACATGCCCATCTAATTCAATCACAAACCCATTACCAACATTTGCAACCTCAGCGTTCTTCCAAAATCTTTTCTTTAAACTTGGTGTCACTTATAAACCTCAAAAGGATCAATTGGAGCATATTTAACTTCCCAGCCAAATGTTGCCCATGTCTTTTCCATGTGATCCGGCAATTCTGCTGTTATATGAATTTCCTTTTTAGTAATGGGATGAGTGAACGTAATTGATCTTGCATGAAGATGCATTTTTCTACTGATGTCGCCACCTAATTGAGCACCCCAGCCATCTCCCTCATTTGTTTGCGCATTTGTGCCATATTTCCCATCTCCAACAATAGGATTACCTAGTTCAGCCATATGTGCTCGTAATTGATGTGTTCGACCAGTTATGGGAACCAAAGCTACCCATGAAGCGCGTTTCCCTACATCCTCAAGTACTGAGTAATCTGTTGTAGCATGCTTTGCATCAGACATATCAGCTACTTCATTAGGATGGATGCACTGCATTTTCTCACCAGAACCATTTGGTCCATGGCCACTAGCTTTAATTAAGCCATATTTAATTGTTCCAACCTTTGGATGTGGGCATCCAGCAACAGCCGCCCAATATATCTTTCTCGTTTCTCGCGATTGAAATGCCTTAGTTAAACCAGATGCTGCCAAACCCGTTCTAGCTAATAATAATACACCAGAAGTATCTTTATCCAATCGGTGTACCAATTTGGGTTTATTCTCTAGATCAAATTTCAAAGCAGCAGATAGTCCATCGACGTGGCGCATTTGGCCAGAACCACCTTGTACAGCTAATCCAGCAGGTTTATTTATCGCAATTATATAATCATCTTTGTACAAAACAGAGGCTCTTATCATTTGAGCATCAGCTTTTGTGATTTTGGCAGTTGCAGTATCTCGTGGCATATCTTTTATGTCTGGCAGAGGAGGAACACGAACAGATTGCCCGAAGGATAAACGTGTAGATGCTTTAACACGACCTCCATTCACACGACACTCACCCTTGCGACACATTTTTTCAATACGACCCTGACCTAATTCAGGGAACGTACGCCTTAAAAAACGATCTAATCGTTGATTTTGACCATCTTCATCAACTTCAATTATTTGAACACCACTCATGTAATTATTACTCGCATTAAAAACATTCCCACAAATATTGCCATTAAGGAAAATATTACTGACGCTAAGATATAACTTCCTGCATGAAGATATTTTTCCGCCTCAAAGAGACGAACTACATCCAATGAAAACGCACTTAATGTAGTAAAGCCACCTAAAATTCCAGTCATAAAGAATAATCCCCATTGCCCAGTTAGCCGAGATGAAAACCAAACGTAAGCTATTCCCATAAGAAATGAACCTAATACATTAATAACCAGCGTGCCGATTGGAAAAGCAATGCTGAGCATTAATGAGTATCTCATTAGAGCGCCAAAGGCCCCACCTAGTGCTACATAAATATAGGTCATATGCACCTAATACATCTTAAAATTATTTTGTCGATTTGTTTTTATTTGCTCGTAATTTACTAAAAAACTCAATTCTCTTTTTAAACTCGCGCTCTTCCCCTCTTTCAACTGGTAAGTAATAAATCCCTCGCGGCATATCATCAGGAAAATAATTCTGCCCAGAAAAGCCATCCTCTTCATTATGATCATATAAATAGTTACTACCAAATGACATATCTCGCATTAATTTTGTTGGTGCATTTAATATGTGTTTTGGAGGCATTTTTGAGCCTGTTTTTTTGGCCGCAGTTAAGGCATTATTATAAGCTTTATATGATGCATTGGATTTTGGTGCTAAAGCTAAGTATAATACTGCTTGCGCTAATGCTAGATCACCTTCTGGAGATCCTAATCTTTCGTAGGTTTGCCAAGCCTGCAAGCAAACATCTTGAGCTTTTATATCTGCCAATCCAATATCCTCGATAGCCATTCTTGTAATGCGTCTGGCTAAATATCGTGGATCTTCTCCACCCTCTAACATCCTAGCTAACCAATACAAAGCAGCATCTGGATCAGATCCTCTGACAGATTTATGAAGCGCTGAAATGATATTGTAATGTGCATCTCCATTTTTATCATACTGCGCCGCACGCTTAGACAATCTACTACTTAATTGTTCTTTATTTAATACTTCATTTCCCCAATTAAATATTTGTTCAATTAAGTTAAGTAGACTTCGTCCATCACCATCAGCCATTTCAAGCAAAAGCTCACGCGCCTCTCCATCAAGGGGCAATGAATTGGC
>Ga0228623_1000863_pt1 | contig 10612 bp, 5 predicted proteins | sample 28DmetaG_FD_182856 | JGI IMG/M metagenome (GOLD analysis project Ga0228623, IMG submission 182856) | Seawater microbial communities from Monterey Bay, California, United States - 28D | ecosystem: Environmental > Aquatic > Marine > Coastal | place: USA: California | collected 2016-10-04 | reverse complement strand
TAGAGAACTTACCAAATTATTTGAAGAAACAAAAAGAGGTACAATTTCAGAGGTGCTGTCTTATTATACAATCAAACCCCCAAAAGGAGAGATTGTTATTGTTGTTGCAGGCAAAAAATAGTTATTTTATAACTAATGATTTAATTGACAATAATGGTTTTCCAAAATTATTTCTAGTATTGAGCCTTAAAAAATAATTTCCTTTTTTTAAAGAGTTAAGATTTAATTGAACCTCTTTAACACCATTAGATCTCTCGAAAAACCCATTCCAAACTAAACGACCTAAAACATCGTATACCTCTGCGAACATATCACCCTTTTGTTCTGGTATATGATACTTTACTGTAATTATACCATTACTTGGATTAGGAAATACTTTCACATCTATTTCTTCAAATTGAATATTAGATAAGCTAGATTCAACATTTACAGTTCTAATAACCTGAACTGCATCATTATTGTTAGCATCACTAACATCATAAGTAACTGTGTAGGTTCCAACAGTTGAAGCATCTACAGTATTAACTGTAACAATACTAGAGGTAATATCTCCGTCGTAATTATCCTGTGCGGTAGCTCCTGAATCGGTATAGGTTGATCCTACTTCAATGGTAACTGTAGCATCGCCCGTAAGTGTGATTACTGGTATTGTGGTGTCTACCACATTTACAGTTCTAATAACCTGGACTGCACCATTATTGTTAGCATCACTAACATCATAAGTAACTGTGTAGGTTCCAACAGTTGAAGCATCTACAGTATTAACTGTAACAATACTAGAGGTAATATCTCCATCGTAATTATCAAGTGCGGTAGCTCCTGCATCGGTATAGGTTGATCCTACTTCAATACTAACTGTAGCGTCGCCTAATAAGGTAATTACTGGTAGTGTTGTATCTTCAATAACATTAATATAACCAACTCTTAGAGCCTCACTCGAAATATTCTGATTTGATTCGCTTGATAAAACTACATTAGAGATCTCGAATGTATACTGACCTAAATCTATAGTATTTTCAACGAAGATTGGAAGCAGTAAAATAGTTTCATCACCTGAGTTAATAAAATCATTACTTACAGTATAAATTAAAAACCGATAATTGTTATTTCCTAATGAGGATATTGAAGTTGTGAAATTATTTAAAATCGAAGATTCAATAACGTTGTCTAGGTCAAAAATGAATCCTTCTGGAACATTTAAGTCGTATTGAACAGCTCTTATATTTTCATTGTTAACTAGGTTTAATGGTATTTCATAAGAATTCTCTCTAAAAACATTTGTGTCTGAAATAGATAAATAATTTGGTGAAAACACATTAGCTAATACATTAATGATTTGTTGTTCTTCTGGTGAGTTATTTCTAATAGAAATATTCTCATTAAAGCTTCCAGTTTGTGATGGCGCAAACTCAAGTGCAACAGTGGTACTCTCATTAACTTCTAAAGTTGTTGGAATTTCTAATGGAAACAACAATCTACTAGAATCAAAAACTAACTCATCAATAATTAAAGTAGCAGACCCCGTGTTAGTAAGAGTAATATTAGTTGTTTGAACTTCTGTAATTGGTATATTTCCATAATCTACAACTTGAATATTAGTTGAAAGGTTGGGTGCATTAATAGTAAAACTACCATCGTAAGCTTCTGAAAGAATATCTCCTAAATCTACATTAGAAATAATAGAATTTGAAATAGGTAGCGCATATGTTCCTGAAGTAATATTGGGAATAACCTTAAAACTAAATACTTGACCATCATTACCAATAAAATCAGAATTTGAACCAGAGTACGAAACAAACCTCAAGGTGTTGCTGTCTATCATATTAGCAGCAATGCTATGGTCACTAGCTCTAGTTGTTAACGCTGCAGAATTTTCCACAAAACTAACATCGTTAGGAAGGGTAATATCAAATTGGAAGCCACTGAATGGCTCCATATTAGAAATTGTAACAGGTATTATGATTTCAGAATTAGACACACCTTGCCCTGAACCAATATAAATTTCATTTACTGCAAAAATATCAGCCTGTATTGTTGTACTTTGAATTGCTCTTAAAGGATCTTGATCATTCGTTGAAAATGAAAGAACACTTTCAACTACTTGTTTGGTGGAAGTATCAACTTCAACTGTAAATGAAGAACTATTACCAGGTGTTATGGTTACAGGTAAAGTTTGAGCAATAGAAAAGGGTGCATCTATAGTAGACGATAAAATTACCAAATCTTCATTACCTGAGTTGTTTATACTAATATTTTGAGTAGGCGAAGATTCCATAGGAACTTCTCCAAAATCTACCTCAGATGTTATTAAATCATATCTAGGTCCCAAAAGAGTTACACTCCCATTGGTAGAGTTTACACTCACAGATTCACCATTTTGGTCTGAAAGAATAATATCAGACATTAACAAGTTGTATGTTCCAGGTTCATTTTTACTGCTAAAAGTTAAACTTAAGACTGTTCCGTTACCAGCGCCAATCACTTCATTAGATGCAGAATAGACCAATACACGAATGGTGTTTTCATCTAAAGTGCTTACAGACAGGGTATGGTTTTCTGTTCTAGTAGTTAAAGTACTTCCTGAGGTTAATTCATAGGCATTTTCATTATGGCTAAGATCAAACTGAAAAGCAGTTACTTCAGTTGAATTAGCCAAATCAATATCTAATGTAAAGTTATCACCTACCTCTACAGATTCCGATGAAATACTGAAAGTATTTTGGGCAAAAGCTGAAAAACTTATGAATGATACTACTACTAATATAATTTTTTTCACAAATAACTTATTCAATAATTAATTTTTTATTAGCAATATTTTTTATGGATCCACCTGTATTAGCAGTGATAAGTACAATATAATGCCCTGTCTTCAGTCTATTTAATTCCATTGGTGTTTTAGAGATTCCTTCTCTATTCTCTAATACTTGTATGTGTACCAATCTTCCAAGCATGTCATACACTTTAGCAACCACCTGGTCCATTTGATTAGGTAGGTAGTATTCTAAGTTTACCAAACCTTCAGCAGGATTTGGATATAGATTTAAAAACTGTAGGTTCTTATTCTGAAATGGAGCATCAATGGTGCTTAATACACCACTGTTAAGAACTGCATTTAATTTTGCCCCAGATGTAGTTCCTACAACTGCCTGTTCTATGTCAAATTCTTGTGAGGCGTCTAGTCTGGTTAGAATTTTTGTTTTAGAACTGGCTATCATCGTATTATTAAAGCTATACAGCATGAGTATTTTTGAATCTTCTTGCGTATAGTCTAGATGTTCTATGTTTGGTAACTCTTCTGATAAGGTATAGTCAAAATCTGTATTGAAAGCCAGTTGTATTCCGCCAATATCAAAGTTAGACTCTACATATAAATCGTTTCCTTCCCAAGTAAAGTTGGCAGTTCCTACAGCTTCGCTAGGATAAAATTGAATGTCATCAGATCCAACACTGCTATCGGAATCACCAGGATTGAGAATAATATCTACCGTGCCAACAATATCTAATACATTAATAGTTTCATCAGCATTTACATCACCAGCTAAAAATATGAAAGGCTCTGGATTGTTACCCAAAATATAATCTACGTCATGAACAAGATCTAACACATCCACAGCAAAATCGCCATTACTATCTCCAAGAGTGGAGGTAAGCGGAGCAGAGGATACCGCATTGGAGTAATCTGTTTCTTCAAAACTAGTTCTAAGAATTTTATATTTATAAAAATACGTCTGACCTTCCTCCACCTCATAGTCGGTAAAATAGACCCCAGTGGTAGATTCATCGGTATCTTCAACAATAAGGGTATCATTAAGTTTTTCTGGATCACTCTCCACTCCATCAGTATCTACTTGATAACGGTACATATTATAACCCAACACATCGTCTAACTCATCGGTGCTTGGCGCTGTCCATTCAAGAGCAATATTTCCAAGACCGGCAGTCGCAAACCATCCAGCAGAGGCTGAACCAGCGGATTGTAATAGAAAATTAAAACGACTGTCTTCCACCGGAATCTTAAAGTAATCTAGATCCTGAGCATCTTGAACTCTGATTCTATTAATACCATCAGCAGCACCAATACCAATCTCGTGAATAACCGTATAAATCTTACCGTCGGAAGACCAGGTGCCTTCTTCGGTGATGATTTTTTGATTGTAAGGGATTGTGACACCATAAGAAACTTGTGGATTGACTGAGGTATCCATGGCTCTATTGAAATAAACCTTAAACTCATGAGTCCCTACACCTAGTGGATCTAGTAATGCATACTCATCTTGAGCATCATAGCCATTTAAAACGACCTTCCATACAATACCGTGGGCTTCTTCATGAGGAGATGAAGAAATTTGTTCAGTATTAAACAATCCTGAAAAATCAGAGTTTGTAGCATCAAGAACTTCTCTTAAATAATTTGAACTAATTGAAGTACCAAGATATGCGTTTAAAGGGGCAGAAGTACCACTCCCAAGATTTACAAATGAGTATGTATTATTAAATGAATTTAACCCTGGCCATATTACACCATTACCAGTGTCATCATATAATTTTATTCCTGTTCTGCCCAGTACATTGAATTTAACAATGTTATTGACAATATTTAAATTTTGGCCATTTAAACTATTATAACTGTCTGCAAACTGATAATAAGTATTTTCTATAAAATTACAATTTTCTACTATTAAAGAGTTGTCGTCGATTTGGCGCATAAAACTTTCATTTTGGTCTACTAAACAGTTTTTAATAGTTGAATTTGATAAAATTAAGTTTATTGCAGGAGACCCGGGAGTTGTTGAAAAAGCAGACCCAGCAGTACCACCTCTTGGGTTAATTCCACTAATTTCAGTAAAATTTAAGATAGATTTTTCATTATTTTGACTTGCAAAATCAAATCCTCTCCAGTAGTTATTTTCATTTATAAATATTATTAAAGAATCTTTAGTACCATTAGCTATAAGTCTCGAATTATCTTTGAGTAATATTTTTTTTTCATCAGATATCTTTAAAATTGTACCAGGTTTAAGTATTAATTTAGCATCACTGGATAACACTAAATTTTCGTTAACTAAATATTCTTTATCAGCTTCTAAAGTTAAATCAGTTGAAACAACACCATTAAGTAAAATAGTATTCTTGATATTAATTACAATTTCTGTCTGCTCTGACATATATTCTTGATTAGGTCCAGACCAAGTGGTAAGATTAAACTTAATATTTACATTATTTGCAACACCATTAGCGATTGTAATTTTTAAGGTTTCTTGCAAATCTTGGAGAGTAGCATAGGCGGATATACTACCTATTTCTATCTCATCTTGAACTATCGTTGCCTTAGACGTGTCCTCAAACTCAGCAAACTCTATACCTACCCTTACATCTTCTGTAGGGCCCCAATAATTTCTTATCAATGGTAGTATTTCAATAGTTTCCCCAGGCTCTATAAAATCATTCCCGTTCTGTCCTGCAATCGTATCCCTTGTCATGGCAGATAATACTGTTAATTCAGGTGTAGGTGTAACTTCAATTGCTGCTAAAATATCAACACTAGATTGACTTGTATTAATTATGTTACCAAAGATCAACTCTTTACTCTCACCAGTTTTTTGTTGAAGATAGAGTGCCATTCCTCCTGCAACTAATGGCGTTGCCATTGATGTCCCTGTTAAGTTTCCATACCCACCACCTGGAAGGGTACTAATAATACCTGAACCTGGAGCTTTTAACTCATAATTTAAAAGGTTGCTGTACCCTGTAGCTATAGGACCATCTTCATCATAATTATCATAGGTACCTGCACTATCCTCAACTGCTAATACATAATTGTATGCTCCTGGATACATTGGCGCGGATGGTTTAAGATCTGGACACAAACCGGGACCAATACATATTTTATTATTTCCAGCTGCACCTACAAGAAGTGATGTGTTATATGCGTTTTCAAGTGCTAATTTCAGAGTTGATGATTCTCCATAAGATCCAAAACTCATATTTATGATAGTTGCGCCATTACTGGAGGCATATTCAACTCCATCTGCTATAGTTGTTGAGTTTCCCTGTCCTGTTGATTGAAAGACTTTGATGTGCATCAGCTTTACATTCCATGCAGCACCTGCGATACCAATTCCATTATTTCCAACAGCACCTGCAATACCAGCTACGTGTGTTCCGTGCATGTTATCATCTAAGGGTGCATTGTCAAGATTAATAAAATCCCAACCTCTTATATCATCAATATATCCATTCCCATCATCATCATATCCCTCTACACCATTTAGCTCTTCTGTATTAATCCAAGTATTCGCCTCTAAATCTGGGTGTGTGTAATCTCCACCGGTATCTAAAATTGCAATTACTTGAGAACCATCACCTGTAGTATACTGATCCCACACATCATCTATGTTAGTGGAGGTAATGTTGGTTTGTGAACTGTATAACGGATCATTCACTTCTATTGGAAGAAAGCTATTTGTGGTACTCATTTTACTAGCCTCTTCTGCTGTGATCATCTCACCTACTTCAAAATCATCAATCCTATAGATGTAATTAGGTTCTGCATACTCCACATTAGGATCGTCCTTAATTTGCTGAATTAGTTGTAAAACATTCTCTTGTTCATCTGTCGTTTTTACAACAAACACATTTTTCATAGTCAGTGGCTCTTTTGGAGTATATCCATTGTTAGGGTTGGCTGCTGCCTGGGCTGCATAAAACGCTTTTAATCTTTGACTATTGTCAATACTGGCTTCGATAGCTTTTTGATGGAACATCACCTCAGATGAGGCTACTTTGTCTTCAATATTTAGTAGTTCCCCTACATTAAAACTAGAGATGGCCTTTCCATTTTCAGCATAAGTAACGCCTGCCTCCACATTGTCTTTAAGTTTAACAATGAGCTCTCCTGGTTCAAAATTCATTAAATCTTGTTGAACAGCAGGTGGTGTTTGGGAGTAAAAAATTGTAGTGTAAAAAAAAATAAACACCAATGTGGTATTGTGTAATAATTTCATAGTCAATAAGATTTTAAAAAAAGGTGTATTTAATTCTAAATATAGAATTGTGACACATAGCAAATTAAGTTTTAAATCTAATAAAAATAAAAATAAAAACCAACTAACTATGTTTTCCTTTCTTCCAACCATGTTTCGCTAAATACTGATTTCCAGATTCAACTGCTCCGTCTTCTATAGAGGTTTCCATAGAATCATTCCAACGGTTTAAATAGCCAAACAAAGAAATAACACCCAATATTTCTACAATTTCTCCCTCATCCCAATATTCATACAAGCGTTTCTTGATAGAAGCATTCACGGCATTAGGAACTTGACTTGCTAATAATGAGAAATCTAACGCTACTCTTTCTGCTTCAGAAAATGCAGGATGAGTTTTATACTCCCATATGTTATCTAATTGCTCCTGCTCTGCACCATATCGTTCTGCAGCTCTAATTGCGTGTGCTTGACAATACCTACATCCTGTTGCGTTACTAGACACCCATGCTATCATTCTTTTTAGCGCAGAGGTAACTCTACCTTCGTTTGCCATAACTGCTTTATTTAAATTAATAAATGCTTTAGAAATAGCTGGCCTTCGTTGCATTGTTAATACTGAGTTTGGACAAAATCCGAGAGTTTCGTTAAAAAATTCTGCTAGTTCTTTAGTTTCTAAATTGTGTTCGGCGGATAAAGGTGTTACTAATGGCATTTTTTGTCTTATTTGTTTATGGAAATGAATATACGTTTTTAAGTCATTATAATCTAGATGGTATTATATTTTAAGATTATCATTTTTAACTATTAATTTATTTCATTCTCTGCTAGAAACTACAAGTTATTAAATCTTTGTTATTACTTTTGTTTATATAAATTATTATAAAATTAATTATGGCCAACAACACAGTAACTACAGTTTGGAAAGAAAATATGCTGTTTGAATCTGATAATCCAAGTGGTGAAATACTTTTCATGGATGCACCCGATGAAGGAATAGAAAACAAAGGGCTACGCCCAAAAGCAATGATGCTTTCTTCTCTTGCTGGATGTTCTGGTTTAGATGTGGTTTCCTTATTGAAAAAAATGAGAGCAGAGGTTGATGACTTTAAAATGATTGTTCAAGGAGATCTTACTGATGAACATCCAAAATATTATCATAAAGTACATGTTGAATATCATTTTTATGGCAGTAATTTACAGCAGGATAAAATTAATAAGGCAGTTACCCTCTCTGTTGACAGATACTGTGGAGTTATGGAAATGTTTAGACAGTTTGCAGAAGTAACTACAGAAGTTTGTTTTCATGAATAATTAAGAATTCTATGCGTTGGACTTTAAAAACAGCACCCAATAATAAGAAAGTTAATCAACTTTCTAATGATTTATCTGTAGATCCGATATTGGCATCGCTTTTGGTTCAAAGAAATATAGATTCATTTAAAAAAGCTAAAGAGTTTTTTCGCCCATCTCTTGAAGATTTACATGATCCTTTTTTACTTAAAGATATGGATAGGGCTGTTTCTAGAATAGAAAAAGCAATTATTGATAACGAAAATATTCTCATTTATGGTGATTACGATGTAGATGGAACCACCTCTGTATCATTGGTATCCTCCTATTTAAAAACAATCACAAATCATATAGCTACCTATATACCAGACAGGTATGATGAAGGGTATGGAATTTCATACCAGGGAATTGATTTTGCATCTGACAATAATTTTTCACTAATTATAGCATTAGATTGTGGTATTAAAGCAATAGAAAAGGTCAATTATGCAACACAAAAGAATGTTGATTTTATTATTTGCGATCATCATAAACCAGGCGATGAGATCCCAAAGGCTTTGGCGGTTTTAAATCCAAAGAGAGTTGATTGCACGTACCCTTACAAAGAATTATGTGGTTGTGGTGTGGGCTTTAAATTAGTGCATGCATTGGCTTCAAGAAGAGGTCAAACAATTGAAGACATACAACAATATTTAGATTTAGTTGCAACTGCAATTGCTGCTGATATTGTTCCAATAACTGGTGAAAATAGAATCTTAACTTATTATGGATTAGAGGTGATTAACTCTAATCCAAGAAATGGAATTAAAGCAATTATTCATCAAATAAATAAAAAAAAATTAACAATTACCGATGTGGTTTTTATCATTGCTCCAAGAATCAATGCAGCTGGCAGAATTAAACATGGTAACTATGCAGTAGAATTATTAACTGAAATGAATTATGAAGCAGCATTAGATTTTGCTGCCTCAATTGAAAAGTTTAATTTAGAACGGAAAGAACTCGATAAAAAAATTACCTATGAAGCTTTACAACAAATTGAATCAGCTAATGAAAAAGAAAAATTTTCAACGGTTGTTTATTCTGAAAATTGGCATAAAGGTGTTATTGGCATTGTGGCTTCTAGACTCATAGAGTCTTTTTATAGACCTACACTAGTTTTTACAAAAAGTGGCAATAAACTTGCAGCCTCCGCTAGATCTGTAAAAGGTTTTGATGTGTATGAAGCATTAAATGAATGTTCAGAATATCTAGAACAATTTGGTGGACATAAATATGCTGCTGGTTTAACATTAGATCCAAAAAATTATAGTGCTTTTAAAAATAAATTTGAAGAAGTTGTAAAAGCCAGCATTGACAAAAATTTACTAATCCCAGAAATTACCATAGACTTAGAGCTAGAATTATCTGAAATTACTCCTAAGTTTTTTAGAATTCTTCAACAAATGGGGCCATTTGGCCCACAAAACATGAAACCTGTCTTTAAAACTACTTCTGTAAGAGACAATGGATATGGCAAAACTGTAGGCTCAGATAAAAGTCATCTAAAGTTAAGTATCATTGATGGTGCAGACCAAAAAACCTACAATGCAATTGGCTTTGGATTGGGTGATAAAATTAAATCAATTAAAGGTGATTTTGACATTGCCTATAGTTTGGATGAAAATGAATGGAAAGGTAATACCTCTATTCAACTTCTTTTAAAAGACCTCAAAAATATACAATAAGTAAAAACGTGATTGCTTATTAATTTTTCTCCTTAATTAAATACATATATACTGGGTAATGATCACTATACCCTCCTGTATAACTTCCAAAAGAAAAACTTCTGAAAGGATACCCTTTGTAACGCCCTCTTTTATTTGTAAGAAATCTTTTATTAAAGACCATGGCCTTAAACATCTTGTATGTTGAAAAATCTTTATTACCAGAATCTAATAATGATGAAGTAATTAGAATTTGATCAAATAAATTAATATTATCTCTATAACCTAATGTGTTAAATCCCTTTTTAAACAGTTCCTCATATGGGTTATAAATGTCATTTTTCCCAACATTTTTTTTCTTTCCCTTAGCTTTCAAAACCTTTTTAAAGCTAGCATTAATAGGATCATCGTTAAAATCACCCATCACAATAATTTTTGCGTTTGGATCTTTTTCTCTAACCTGCTCGATAATTTTTGTATTTTGATAAGCGGCTTTTTCTCTCAACGGTCTACTTTTCATTTCACCACCACTTCTTGATGGCCAATGATTTACTATCAAATGAATTAACTCATCATCTAAATATCCAGATACTAGTAATTGATCTCTAGTGTACACCTTTCTATTATTTC
>Ga0228623_1000855_pt1 | contig 10718 bp, 8 predicted proteins | sample 28DmetaG_FD_182856 | JGI IMG/M metagenome (GOLD analysis project Ga0228623, IMG submission 182856) | Seawater microbial communities from Monterey Bay, California, United States - 28D | ecosystem: Environmental > Aquatic > Marine > Coastal | place: USA: California | collected 2016-10-04 | reverse complement strand
GTTTAGTGTTTACTATAGAGCAGCGCCTTCACTGGTGCTGCTCATAGCATTCAACTACCAGCCTCCCAAGTGCCGTCGAAGAAAACATTACGTCCGGCGGAGCCCTAAAATATATTGCGTTGGGCGCAAGAGGCTGGTGGTTGAATGCTATGAACAGACAAGAACTAATCCAAGCAGTACGAGACCACGCTATCCGGAACTATGAGACCGGAGGATGGGATGAGATCGTCGAATGCCTGAGCGACGACGACATCGCCGATCTGATCGGTGAGTGCCACACAGTCAGCGGGGCAATCGCCAAAGCGGCGAAATACGCCGACCAATGTGGCGAGACACGGGACTCAATCGAGTCCACCATTTGGTAACCAAACCAGCTACCCCGCTATGGCGGGGCGTAGCTCTCAGCTACCGGACTCCGGTGGTTGAGAGCTATGGAAAAGAATAACGCAATTGAATATGTAGGTCATCATCTAGAAGACATTGGTCCAATCGACGCACGTCCTATTACTGATCAGACTTATCTGGTGGGATGGCAGTGTGGTTTCGAGCCAATGTTCGTCGCAGTTCACGACCACCTAAATTATCTGGATGAGTCTGATGCTGAACAAATCGCCATCGATCATCTTGAAAAGATCAGATGGTTTTCTGATGGTCCAGTTGATGCAGATTACATATTAAAATAAACGCTATGTGCCACCGAAGGTGGCCATAGCCTTCGATCACTACAAGCTGGTGGTCGAAGGCTATGGAAACTAAAGCAAAGAAACAAAAAGTCGAGTTCATCGCCATCGCCCAGTTTGGGTGGCGCTACGCATCGTCGCCAGCAATGGCGATTCAGAAGGTGAGGGATCTCACATTCTTGCATGATCGCCCCAAGAGGGGTTCTGATGAATGGGTGGAGGCCCAAGAGTCCATCCAGCTATGGATGGTTCGCTCTGATGAGTGGAAAGGGATCGACCATTATCGGCCTATGGACCATGATTGGCAACCGTGCGGGGTTCTCCTGCATGGTTACACTAATAAGGAGGACCAGCTCGAGACATACGAACGTATGTCAGAAGCTGCCTATGCTGACTGAACCCTGAACCCTGAACCCTGAACCGTGCGCCCTGTATCATTTACAGGGCGCATCATTCAGGGGATCACGATGATCCTACTGAAACCAAACAATAAACTAGAAAGAAATAAAAGTTATGTCACATAATATTACTGAAATTGATACTGTCGTTCGCCCATATGGTTCCAAGTACCGTACTTGGCACGGCCTCGATAAGGTCAGTTACGATTCGTTGGAGGATGTTGAGGTAGCGCGTAGGTTCCACCTCTTACCGGAAGTGGAGAAAACGCCGCTATTCATCCATCCTAAAACTGAATCCCTGCGGCCAGAGATACTGAAGGTTCCTAACTTTCAGGCCCTGACAACTCGTGATAAGAATGACGCGAGTGTCACGCTCGATGTTGTGAGTGATCGTTACTCGATCATCCAGAACGAGCAGGTGTTGGAGACTATGATTAATGCATTCAAAGGGACCGATCTTGAGTATAGAATCTCATGCATGGGTACCCTTGGAGGGCTTAAAAAGTTCTTCGTGTCGGTCGCAGTTGGCGAGGACGATGGCGAGTTCATCGTTAATGGAGATAGGTTCTACTCGAACCTTAACTTCATTACCCACCATGACGGTGGCTCGTTCCACACCCACGATAGCCGGACACGCATCGTCTGTGATAACACCCTACGTGCCAGCATGAACGGCACGAAGAATGTGGATCTCAAGATCCGCCACAAGGGTGATACCACTACGAAGTGTGCTGACCTCAGCCGTTACCTCAATGACGTCTTCACATCTCGTGAAGTGTTCAAGGAGCAGATGGAGACGCTCGCCGCCCACAAGGTCGGTGGCGATGACATCAGGCAGGTCGTCGGTGGCTTCTTTGTCACTGAAGCATTCAAGCGTGGCGAGAAACTTGAAGAAGGTTTCAAGACTCGTAGCCTGAACATGATCGACGGGATCACTGATCTAGCCATCAGTGGTCGCGGTAACAGCGGCCAGTCGCTCTATGACGTGCTTAACGGCGCGACTGAGTTCTGGACCAGCGGTGATGGCGTAGGCCGCACTGCTACGGCAGGTAAGAAAGCTTACTCCTCTGAGTTTGGCACGGGTGCCAACAATAAGGAGAAGTTCGCAGACTACCTGACAAGTGGACGTTTCCAGTCTACTGATCTGGAAGCGAACACGCAGCGCATCCTCGCCCTTGCTTAACAGCATTAATTCCCACCCTGCGTCTCGCCTAACGGCGGGGCGTAGTCGGGAGTGAATGTTCACTCCACTAAACATTAAAAGATATGGTTAAAACTAATACACTAATATGGACCGCGATCTGGTTTATCCCAGCCGTTGCGGCCCTCCACACCATCGGGATCGACAATGTCGTTCGTGCCGTCATTCAAACCCTGTTCAACATTTTAGGATGAGTGGTAAGCCGATGGCATTAAGTAAGGAGCCGATGGAGATCACCATTGAGGTGACTCCACACCCACCGTTTGAAGGAACGACCACCTACCGTGCGCTCGCATGGGTAGGTGATCAGTACTCAACTACCCTCTACTCGCAGTGCGCGTTGAGGAATAGGGAGTGGTGTGCCGATGAGGCAGCGAAGAAACTGTCAAAGATGATGCGTTGGCAGTACCCGAACGCCACGTTCAAAACTAAGCTGGCCAAGCGAGTCGAGACTAGGTTCCCATCGATGATATGAAGTACGAAAGGGAACCCTACCAGCCGGAATGGTATCAGTCTGATGATACCAAACTATATTACTCAGTGACCTCTGGATCGTCAGTGTTCAATGAGTGGTACGAGTTCGATGATCGCACCGATGCGTTGCGTATGATCGAATCCACATTTAAACCTGACGTCCTGTCAAGTTACGTGTGGTTCGATGGCGAGCTTTACGAGTTCGATCAGTTCACTGAGGAGTCCATCGCTGATGGATTCACCTGTGATGACCTCGCCCTCAAAGAGGGCGCGACTGTCGCGGATCTTCAGGAAATCATTAACGCAGAAAGTGGATTTTAGATATGGATCACGTAACATTAATTGCGCTTGGCATCTTAGGTATCCCCGCCACCGTTGTTGTCGTTTATTTAAACGCCATAAAAACGGAGGCCCGCAGATTCCAGAAGATGAAAGAACGTGCTGATCGAAAGCGTGCTGATCGATGATCATCCTCAATCGAGATCCCGCAGTCGCGGCCCGCGAACTATGCGACCGTGACCTGCGGGGAATGATGAAAAAAGCTGAGAACCTAGCTTTTAAAGCCTCTGAGAATCGCTCAGGTGAGGATGACCTTACCCTCCGGTGGGTGTGTCGCAGCCCTGCTAACCTTAAATGGACCACTGACTACGCGAAAGAGTGCGAGGCAGAGCTTACCTACCGATTTGGTAATCGCCTGTCCGCAGTCGCCCAACGTGTTTTGAGGTTACCTGACATTCAAGCTGGCCCGATAGGCTCCCTGCCTAGCGAGCCAAGAATGTGGAGGGACCACTACAAAAGATGGGTAGCACCTAAATCAATCTGGCCGGACCTGCTCTGGAAGAAACGATACCCGCCTGACTGGCTGGCACCGATCATCTTTCCTGATGCGGCTCACTACTGAACATAGCACCAAGGAGGTGGGGAGAGATCCCTACCTCCTTTTTTTGTGCCTATGAACCGCATTCTGAGAAGTCGCGCCGTTTCCCAGATTAGAAAATTTCCTAATTTTAGCGGCCTAATACTATCATGGATGATCCAAGCTAAATCCTATTTGTTTTCAGTGATCGGTTGGACAGGCAGGTAGCGATTAACTGTGGACATGTAGTCGTAGACTTTGTCTGCCCTGTTAATTCCCATCTCTGGATCATCCTTACTGAGGAGTGACTCAAGGATGTACTTGATCGACGGTCTATCCATGTAGTTGTGAGACAGTAGCTTGATCCGGTTCTGTCCGATCTTCATGTCGTTCATAATACTAATCAACTTATCGTTGCGGACACCAAGTGAGGAGAAGCCCTTCGTGACGCGCATCAGCTCGTAGTTCATCTTCCTACGGTTCTCGATGTTCTTGTCAATGATCTCGCGGATGTCGGCGTCGTCCATCACTTCGTTCTTCCGAAGTTCCCCCAACTCACTCTTCACGTTTGCGTAACGCTTCTTGTGGTCCAGTAGGTATCTTTGGAACTGATTCTCGAAATCGACATCGTGTTCGCGGAAGGGTCGGAACGCCTCAAGAAAAGCATAACCGACTCCCGAAGGTGACCCCGCGTCGTACATCTTAACAGCATCCTTCCAGATCCTTGGTGTGTAAGCTTCGCTGAACACGTAACCGAAGAGCTTGGACGCGACATCAGTCGGCTCGTCTGCTCCTTTGTTCCAGATCGGCTTGCCTGTAGTGTGGTTAGTGTTTTTGGCTGCGTTGATCACGGCTCCTGCTAAGATCTGTGTGTCGAGGAACTGGTCTTTCAAGTAACCGAGCGCGAATGCGGCTCCCGCTTCGCTGAAGTTACCTTGTCGGATCTGCTCAATTGAGCGTAGGACAGGGTCAATTATACCTGCGAACGGGTTCACGTAAGTGAAGTCTGCTGACCTTAGTTTACCACCTCGCATGTACATGAAGAAAGTATTACCACGAAGATACTCTGGAATACCGGAACGCATGGCTTCATCTTCATGCTCATCATCACCGATACCGGATAGGGCGGATAATAAGAGCGGCACAGCGGCTGACACGACACCTAAGACACTAGTCATCCCTGCTATGCGTTGGATACCTCTTGTCCTTAGCACTGGGTTTCCACTACGGATTTCTTCAAGCCCTAGTTTGTAAGTGTTGAACGGGATGCGGAACGTCTCAGCTTTGAATCGTAGGAATGGAGAGAACAGTAACCCAATAGGAGACTTGGTGATCTCCGAAACAATCGGCGGTGCTTGGCTGTAAGACTGAGCTGTCATCAGGATCTTACGCGCAGCCATCCTTTTAAGCTCAACAGGGTCAGAGGGTAACTTACCGTCAGGACCGTCAGCCTCTACTGCCCTCTGGAGGACACTAAGCTCGTGCTGATACATCACTACCTTGTAACCGTCATCGAGCGCGGCTGAGAGGTCTTGCGCTTTCTTCATTAAGAAATCAAAACCTTTCTTAGTCTTAGTGATCTGCGCTTTATCCATGAGTTCCTCAAGCTGCCTGTGGATACCCTCTGGTGTTTGTTTACCAGTAAACAAGTCATACATAATGTTTGCCCTGATATCGTTACCACCTACACCGAGACCAATAAGTTCAGACACAACGGGGTCGATCTCTTTGTTTGTGCCACGTAAAGATTTCCAAGCAGCACCGCCCATCGACACGAACAACTTATCGTAACGAAGGTAACCCTGTGCGGTTGCGAAGAATAGGTTACCGAGTCCGTTTCTTACGTGGTGACTAATACTAAGAACTGTTTTAAATGCCATCGATCCACCAGAGGCTTTCGCCGCGATGGAGAGCGCACCATTGACAGTCCTCTCTGCTGTGTCTGCAAACTCTGAAGTATAAGAGTTCTTGAGCGTCATATCCAACGCCTTCTGGAAGTCACGGTGGACGTAGATGTCTGCCATCGGGTCGGTGCTACGGCCCGCTTTAGTATTCCTGACTGGAACAAACCCCTCGTACTTCTTACGGTTCTCTTCCGTAGCTAACATGGTCTGAGCGGTAACCATCAGTTCCGCATCGATACCGAAGTTACGTAGATTCTCAAGGAACGTCTGCTGTGCTGCAATACTAGAAACCGTTGAGTAGGTCCGAAGGATTAAGTCAGTTCCATTATCCATACCGTGTTCACCTAGTAGGTTTCGGATAGGCTTAGGTAAATCTTTACGACGTGCGAAGTTATCCATCAACATCTTCATCCCCGCTGTAGTAGAGCTGCTACTACCACCAGCACTTGGATCGTAGTTCGACAGGAATTCATCTAGCATCACCTGACCATAACTCGTGTTAGGGTTGGGACTAAGCTTCTTCATCTTCTTATCGGCGATAGCTAACGCCTCTTGGTAAGTCAGTGGTTTATCGTCAGACTCCATTAACTTACGGGCAGTGTCTTTCTTGAACTGCTTTTCAAATAACTCTATTGCCGCTTCACGGACGTCCGCGTAGTCTTTATCTTCCTTCACCATCTCAAAGTAAGTGGCGTCAGTGAACATCTTGTAAGACCTCGTCAAGTAGACCTGACCTGTCCTATCAATCTTTAACCTCACGTCACCATCAAGCCCGTCAGCAACCAACTTCTTCTGGATCGGTATGATATGCTTCTGCCTAATCTCACCGATGAGAGCAGCTAGCTTGGGTGACACCGTGGCTATCTCTGCTAAAGCTTTATTACGATCTTCTTCTGCTTGCTTTATACCAGCGTCTTCTGCGGTTGCTATACCGTCTTCGTGAGCTTTCTGTGCGGCTCCCATTTCCGCCCTAGCTTCATCGGCAGTGATGTCGCCTGACTTCCTACGCTCAGAAATGTCGTCCAAAGCTTTCTCGTATAACTCATCTAACTTAGTTAACTGCTCATCACCTACATAGCCCCCTTCTCGATAGCCTTGTGCTTGAGCGATAAGTTTCATCGGCGCGTTTTCAAAACCACCGTAAGTCTCTTCGATTAGTTTATCTAATTCACCTTTAAACTTAACGACGTTGTCTCCAACGGCCTTCTCAAAGAAAGAACGATACTGAATAAACCTACGGACGGGTTCGCTGACCTCTCCAAACAAGTTTTTTGACACCCACTTCGTGAACATGTTGTTCGGCTTCTTGTCGTTACCAACCTCAAACACTGATGTCTCAAGTAAATCAACGTAAGAAGCCGTGCTAAGACCAGTCCGAAGAGGTGCCTTGCCAGTAGGTGCAGAGAACAACAGCGGCGTAGACTTCTTCTCCGCTTCTTCGTCGGGTTCTACTAACTCAAGGTTGTTCTTAGAAACACCAGAAGTTGGGAAGTAGACCTTCCTTGGGTCTTTCAAACCTGATGGCGAAGAGAAGGTAGGTGCTTTCTTACCTGCTGCTTTGGCCTTAACGACCGCATCAGACTTAGCGAAGACGGCTTTCTCCTCTGCGATCTTGATGTCATACTCTGCGGCAGCTTCCCTAATACTCATCTTGGAGTCGATGTCTCGTGTGATGTCGCTCCACTTATATGATTTCTCAAGGACGTGGATCTTAGGCTCGGCGTTCGATGCACTGACAATAGTATATGGGTAGCTTTGATGGCTATCCTCTTTCGGGGTCTCAAGAGCTTTGACTTCACCGTCAATCTCAAGGATCGCGTAGACGTTGCCCGCTGCGTCTTTCCCCTTTAACTTCTGGAATGTTTTAAGGAATGGCTCAGTGAACATGTTACCTAAGCCCTGCATAATCGAGGCTTTAGCTAACTTACCACTCAAGATATCCCTTTTAGCATACTCGTTATCTTTAATAAGGAGTTCACTAATGTTCATCGCCTGTTTTGTTACCTTCCTCTGCTTTTTCTGAGAATTCAAAGCACTTTTAAGTTCTCCTTCAAGAGTAGATGAATCTTCACCAGCCTCGACTAACTTCTGGATCTCTTTACTGAGACGGTTAATAGTCCTCTTTACTTCAAGTATCTCACCGCCTGTAGGTTTCTTTACAACGTTAGCAACGCCTGAAGCAACTGCCTCTACGAAAGCTTTACGAACCGGAAAGACTGACTTATCAGGTTCAAGGGCTTTCCGCATCGTCGCGATGTTTTCTCCTAAGAATTTGGAACCTATTTTCAACTCGATGCCCTCAAACTTCTGGACCGTCTCAGTCGTCTTTTCAGGATCGTCTTTGTCTTTAACTTTCTTCGTTACTGTAACTTCACTAGCTTCAATAAGTATCTTATTCAATTGAGCTTTAGTTAAACCGTAAAAGCCTTCTCTTTCAGATAGCTTACCGAAGAAGTCCATCGTCGCTGTAGACATCGTAGTCGAGGAGAACAACTTACTCACGTCAGCAGACGTGAGTGCCATGTAGACCTTACCACCGTTTCTCTTACCAATCTCATTAAGAGTTTCAGCCATCCCGACTGCTGCACTTCTAGTAGAAGCCCAGAAGTAGTTCTTGTCAGAGAACATCAGAGGGTAATAGACTCCACCTTGACCCGTTACTAGTGTCTCACCATCGAAGGTGACCTCTCCCGCAAACGCTGTATCAGGCTGGTGGAATAAGACGTTAAAGCCAGAGAACTGGCGGATGTCTTGTGCGACACGCACCCGACCTGCCTTCCTCATCTCATCTAACTTACCTTGCTCCTTCTCGTAAACGTGAGCAATTGATCCGGTTGGAGCTGAGAAAAGGTAGTCTGTTTTCTTGGCGACCTTCAGACCTTCAACCTTGGCTAGAACCATACCGCCAACCTGAATGACTTCGCTCGCTCCCTCAACAGGCTCTTGTGTTTCTTTAACGTAAAAGTATGAATGCCTCTGTGGGTTCATCCCTACCTCTACCCATTCACCACTAGCCTTCGCTTCCTGTGCGTAATCGTAAGCAGCTTCAGAAGTCATGGAGACTGAGTCTCCCACCATAGTAGCGATGGTAGATTTTGATTTACCTGTAGCAATATTAAGTGCAGCTTTCTCGCTAGCTATATTGAAACCAACATTACGTAAGACAATACTGTTCGCGTAACCTTGAATAGGGCCGGTACGTTGTGTCCCAGTATCTTTATGGATTGAAACTACCCATACATTTTGCTTATCATAAGCAGGGATGTCTAGACGTGACTGGATACGTTCTCCTTCAGGGATACTTTCAGGTTCAACAATAAGCTCCTTCTTTAATCTTGGGTCTTGGTTACTTACAGGACGATTCCCCAACCCTCTCTGGATGTCTTCAAGTGTTGCTGGAACCGGAACCTCGTCGAACTCAGCGAGTGGTAAGAGTTCGTCAACTATGGCGTTATACTCCTCACGAGTTATCTCTCCGAGCTTAAACCTTCCTGCGGCTTCCTTTGCTTTAGCTTTAGCTTCCTTAACGTCGGCCCCGATGTTGGTCACATCCAACTCAGTCTGCTCTCCGGTAGGAGCTGCATTCACAGCGTCGCGAGCGTAGTCTTGGTTAGACATGCTAACAAAAGACGAGAAAGAAGCTTCGGGATTGTTCGCATCGAAAGCTTGGAAGTTAGGTTGACGGACAAACCCAACCTCGATAGCCCTCATCTCAACTATCATCTTGTTAAGCGCGGCACCACCTGCACCACCGATCTGCTTGCGGTTGAATGCAAAGCGGCGGATGGCACCTGAAAAGTAACGCTTTAACAAAGCGAGTAAGGACGGCTCTGACTTCCAGAACCTGTAGTCTTCCTCTGTAGTAAAACCACGAGTAGCCTTCTGGAGATACATCCGCAGCTTCTCTTCTGCGAGCGCACGTTTAGCATTAAGGACTACCTGTGGATCTTCAGAAGCTAGAGCTGCAACAAACTTCTGAGCAAAAGCTGGGTCAGGTGTATTGGACGTATACTCCCTAATGATAACATCAAAGTCAGCGTCAGACAGTGCGTCAACATAAGCGTCAACCTCCGCCTGTGTAAGCGCGTTAAAGCTAGCGGTGTGCGCTAGTTCTTCGTTGATCTTAACTCCGACGACTCCTTTAGCAGCTAGGATACTAAGACCTCTTATCTCCTCAGCTAATACTACGGGGTCGATAAAGATCGCAGACTCGTCAGGACTTACTCCTGCGAGGCTACCGTCCTCGTTCATGCGTTCTTTAATCGCGATTGATGGTGGGACCAGTGACCGGATGAACTCAGCAACGGACTGCAAGTCCGCTCTATTTGAGTTGTCGATGTTATCGAACATACCTTCCGGTAATCCTTCTGTATCTAGAACTTCTGCTTCGGGGCTAGCCTCAACACCCGCTGCCGCCTCAAACTCAGCAGCTAGATCTTTCATCGCTTGGAAGACACGCCCATCGTCACTTGAGAACGTCTCTCTGCCGTCTGGGTTCAACCTCTCTCTAAACTCTGGCGTCCCCATCGCTCCCGATTTCGTTCCTTGCTGGGCTGTGATGTCCGTAATTACCTTCCCGTCTTCTATACGTAATACAAAACGATCTACGTTGCCGAGTGTATTGTCTAACTTGCTGGCTATCTCTGCAATTACAGGGCTTCCGTAATAAGTCGCCATACCCTCGCTGTCAGTCTTATTGAGCCAAATACCACCCCCCTCTAGTCCGGTGGTGGGATACCACTTACCAGACTGGAGAACCTTACCACCAGCACCCGTAGATTGGTAAAAGGCTACGCGACTGCCGTTGACATTAACGACAACAAAAGCCCGTCCACCCCCCGTAAATAAAACGCTGCCGTTTTTTCCTCGCTCAAGAGTGACTGAAGTTCCGTTCGATAGGTTGAATCCATTAGCTAGATTATCCGCTGCCTGAGCGACGGGGCTGAATTCACTGTGGATAGGATCAGGAGCCACTTGAGACTTACCTCCACGAACATTCTTCAGGTTCTGAGCTTGCTCAGGAGTTAAGTATGTTGGTATACTTCTAGTCGGCGCACTAAACAGCGCACCTCTAGCAGTGGATGCCCCCAATGCTTTCGCGTTAGTTGTAGTCGTCTTACGGGTGTGCCGCCCGAGATCAAGGATGTCCTTGAACGCGGATGTGTACTGGTCAAGCTCACGCCCGCTTACCCTACGGAAAACTGA
>Ga0228623_1000834_pt1 | contig 10879 bp, 6 predicted proteins | sample 28DmetaG_FD_182856 | JGI IMG/M metagenome (GOLD analysis project Ga0228623, IMG submission 182856) | Seawater microbial communities from Monterey Bay, California, United States - 28D | ecosystem: Environmental > Aquatic > Marine > Coastal | place: USA: California | collected 2016-10-04 | reverse complement strand
AACGATGGCACAATGGCAGTATTTAATACTCTTAGAGCACAAGAAGTAGCTGGCTGGACAACATGGGATACTGACGGTTTATTCCTTAATGTATGTAGGCTTGTCGATGATATTTATTTTGTTATAAAAAGAAACATAGACGGCGTAGATAAGTACTATGTAGAAAAGCTAGATAGCGACTCTGTAATGGACTCGTCTGTCAATTATAATAGCCCTGCGTCAGCAACACTAACTGGGCTAGGCCACCTAAACGGCAAAGAGTGCAGGGTGCGGGCTGACGGTAATGTCTTATCTAACGCTACACCTAGTGGCGGAAGTATAACGTTATCAAGAGTGGCGGAAAACTCTGCTGAGGTAGGATTGTTCTTCACGCCAACAGTCAAGACAATGCCAGTCGAAAAAGATGTTGGTGTAGGCTACGATTTAAGTTCCAATAAAAGAATAGTTAAATGTAGTGCTTTTGTTCAAGACACAACAGCTTTGACTATAAATGGTAATATAGTCCCATTTAGGGCTTTTGGTGAGAACGTTTTGGACAACACTGTTCAACCATACACAGGCAAAAAAGACATGTATCTATTAGGCTGGACTAAAGAGGCTCAGGTAACACTGACGCAAGAAGTTCCTGCGCCTATGACGATATTATCATTAACAATAGAGATGGAGTTAGCGTAATGGAGATACTAGCGACAACGTTTACAGTGGGTGGCGTTACGGTGTCAGTAGGTACAACTCTTGCTGTAGCTACGGCAGCATATTCATTGTCTCAATCAGCTAAGGCATCAGCTCAGCAGGAAGCGGCTATGGAGGCCGCAGAAGAGGGCGTTAAAGAGCAACAGTACATTGAGAAGCTAAAGTCTAAAGAAGAGTCCAACATAAGACGAGAGAGGTTGCTAACGGCTCTTGCAGCTCAAACTGCTGGTGCAGGTGCGGCTGGCGTTAGAGGTACAACTGTAGAGGCTTTGCAGTTGAAGTCTATGGACGATTACCGCAGAGACCAATTACAGTCAGATGCTATCGGAGCATCTATTCAGAAAGGTTTTCAGAGACAAAGGGAAGCGTTTAAGTTTAGGGCTGAGTCTGCCAAGTATCAAGGTGTTGCAGATATGGCTATGACATTGGCTCAAACAGGGTTTTCTATGGGTAGTCCTGCTCAGAAGCCGGGCTTGGGTTCTACGCAAAATATAACAACATCTGCTGGCACTATAAGTCCGGGCACTACTTTTTCTTCTGGCAACGTTAGATTCGATTACATATAGGACACATAGATGGAATATAAAGAAGAAGCTAACATAAGAAGCATCGGTAATCTTAGAGCTGCTGAAGCTGAAGCATTACAGACGAGCGCCGCTACTATACAGAAGTGGGCTAATCGTGGTGCCAGCGTGTACGAGAAACTGGTTACAGATAATGCGATTATGGAGGCTAACAAGGTTGATGTTACTGCTCAAGCTCCAGAGTTAAAAAGCTCTTGGACAAAAGTTGGGCAAGTGTACAACAACATTGTGTTAGAAGGGCATAAGTCTGCTGCTATAAACCAGTTCAGAAGTCAGATAGACAAAGCAGAGATTGACTCAAACCTTGATGTTGAGGGTTTCCAGAAATCTCTTAGTACGATGAAAGGCAAGGCTTTAGAGCTGGCTGACCCATCAATCAGATCTTACCTTGCTAATGAGTTTGACAGCTATGCTGTTCCGCGCGTAGGTAAGAAGCAAATAGAAAAAGACTCGGCTGAGCTTGGTGTCGCCGTGTCCAATATACAGCAAAAAGTTCAAGCAGACATTAACACTGCTATGGAGGCAGTAGCTAATGGAGATGAAGAAGTACTAGCTAAAGCAGAAGAGTCAATCTATTCGGCGGCAGATCAGATAGGCCAGTACGATCCAGAAATGGCAGACAATTTTATCAAAAACTATCAAACAAAAAGACTGACAGCAGGATATGTTGGCGGCTTTAGAGAGGCTTACGCTCAAGGGCGAGGCGATGCTTATATTGCGGAGATAGCGACTAAGGCTCAAAACATAACTACAGTTGACAAGAACGGCAACAAGACGACTGTTGGCCTTACAGATGATGTGGTTGAAAGTATAACTGAAAGACTCAAGGCAGAGAACACAATTCTTAATGCAAAAAAAGACGAAGACAGGGTTAATCTGTTAAACCAAACATCTAGGCAAGTTATAGCCATTGAGTTACAGGCCGGCAGAGTGCAGGAGGATTATGACGCATGGGAATCTAGTGTTGACTCTGCTTACAATGCTGGTCTTTTTGGTGATCTTTCTACTGCAAAGGGAGCGATGCAGGCGCGAAACACATATAGATCTTTAATAGATAAACAAATGACCGCCATAGAAATGCAAGCTAAAGAAGCAAATAAGCAATACAAAGATCAACAAAAAACTGCCCAAACCAATGCAAACATTACTAGCATTTTAAATGGCACAATTGTTGTGGACGAAAACAATGTTCCAGTCAAGCCTTCGCAAGAAGATGTCGACGTCTATTTTGGTCAATCAGTGGAGCAGATAGATCAGCAACAACAGATTGAGCTAGCTAAAAACTTGTTTACTAAAACGGGAAAATTCCCATCATTAACAACTAACATCCTAAGTAACAAGTTAGTTAATAAAAATCCTGCTGAGGCCGCTGAGACAGCCAAAATAATTACAGACCTAAGCAAAGGCCTTAACGGTTACGACGTAGTCAAGGGAGACCAGCTCGCTTATGCCTCACAAATAGTAGCCAACATAGAGGCCGGAGAGCCGCCTGAAAAAGCGATTGATTACGCAAGAAAATCTACAGTAAAAGATGATGCGGCCATCGACTATAGAGGCAAGCAATACTCAAGCGACAAAACAGCCGACGACAATCGTGACTGGATTAAGGGTAACATGGATGGGGCATTAATTGACGAGGCAATAATTACACAAAGGTTCGAGACATTAGTTCGCAACCGTGTCGTCAATGATGGTGCAACTTTAGATTTTGCAAGAGATAACGCTTTACAGAAAATTAACTCAGAATATGCAGAGTTTAATGGCAATGTTATGTATCAAGCTCCTAGTGCTGTTGCCGCCTACACATCCATTGACGGCACTGGTGACTGGGTACAAAAAGACTTTATGAAAGGGCTTTATGATTTAGGTCAAATTGATACTCCTACTGACGCTGCTGGGGCTAGAAACTTTATTCTAGTGCCGATACCCGGTGAGGATAATGAGTTTTTCCCTATAAGTGGTGCGCCAGTATATCAAATTATGAAGCTTACTGATGAGGGGCCGGTTTCTTTGGTGGCTGATTACGGCTACAGAGAGGATGGCACACCTAAAGGTGAGGGCTGGCTAGGCTTAATAGACTTGCCTAGTGGCAAAGTAATGTCTGAAGTTTCTGCCGGTTTTGAGATTAATGGTAGGGATGTCTTAATTCCGCTAATTGTTCCCGGATTGAACGAGAAAGAGTTAGATGTTTTAGCTCAAGTTGCAGAAGGTGAAATGTCAGTAGGCAAACTCCCTAAAGACATTAAAGATAAAGCTATAGCACACGCTAGAGAGCAGATGCAAAAAGGCGAGTCTCCATTCAAAGACAGCAATGGTGCGGCAATATACAAACCATCACTGACATCTGAAATAAGACAAAGCCAATTTTTAAGCGCAGAGGCGAAAGAAAGAATTGATGAAAAAATTATACAAACACTCACTGATGTGATTGCAAAAGACAATGCTGGCAGTAAGGTTGGCCCGTTAGGCATAACCAATAAAGCAGGCATAGAGCAGGAAGCTGAATCAGAAGCAAGAAGAATGCTTAACGCTGGAGAGGTTTCTGAAGAAATGATTAAACAAACATTAACAAAGCAAGAGTATGAGCTATATGCGCTTGAGTCTGACAATCCGCTTGTAGGTATCCAATAATGCCTATCGTTACAAAAAATAATAAGCAAGTTCCAAAGGTAGCGGATCTACCTTTTGCTAAGGGCGGCCCTGACTTTGCCACAGTTGTGGGAGCGTCTATTAGGCAAGACACAACACTAGGAAACTTTTTTTCTAAGAATACAGGTCTTGGTGAAGGGGAAAGGGATGAGGGTTATAACGCATTTAAGGAGATGACTAAGGCTGAGGCTGAGAATGACTCTTTTAGAAAGCGAGCAATAACAGGCACAAACAATGTCACTGAGCTTAACCTTCTTAGAGAAAACTTTGCAATGGAGCAAAGAGACAGAGAGATATTAAATGCCAGCCCCGGTTATGCCTTTACTGCGACATTAATATCACAAACATTGCTGGAGCCAATAAACCTTGTCCCAATACTGGGAGCAAGCAAGGTCTTGCGGGCTGCTAACATTGGAAAGTCATACCTAAAAGGTGCTGGTGTTATAGCCGGGCTGGAGGCTGGGGTTATCGGTGCTCAGGAATCAATCTTGCTAAACCAACAAATAACTAGGACTGGTCAAGAAGCAGCGTTAAATGTTGCTGCTGGTGGATTACTTGGTGGCGTTCTTGGTATTCCTTTTGCGAGGGCGCATGTTAAACAAGTAGAGAGGTTTGAGAAAGAGCTTACTGACACAATGAATTTTCATGAGAAAGGTGAGCTAAGCATGTTGAGCACGGGCCAGATAAAGGATGCCGGTGCAGCAGAGACAAGAATAGTAACCGATCCAACACAAACATTCGCTAGTGGTGGTGAGGTAACAGGCAAGGTTGTTAAGTGGATATTGAGTAAGATGCCTTTTGATCCATACTCAAGAACAGCCGTATCAGAATCAAAATCCGTAAGAAAGTTACAGCAAGAGTTAGTTGATAGTATTCTTGAGGTTGATGGCGGAAGCGTCATATCAGTAGAAAATAAAATACAACAATATAACGTCTTGTTCTTTAATGCAGCAAAAGCACATAAGGACATTTACACTCAGTACCTTGAGCGTGAAGGCAAGGGGCTATCTGACAGAATACTTGGTGAGAGAGAGTTTGACGAGCTGGTAGGTAGAGCTGTATCTCAAGGTTCAGATGATGACCTTATCGAGAAAGCAGCAAGCGCATGGAGACAGCAATTCTATGAGCCATTAAAAAAGGCTGGCATAAAGGCTGAGCTTCTGGATGAAGATGTAATAACTGAAACATCTAAGTATTACCGCAACAGAGTTTACAATGTTGAAGCCATAATGGGCCAAACAAATGCTGCCGGCGAAACGTTTACTGATGTTGTAACTAAATTCTTACAGGCAGAGAACGACAAGAAGTTAAATTACCAATCTCAACTTGCTCTTGTTGTCGATGAGGCAGAGGGCGTGACCAAAGCCTTAGAGTCAAACCAAAAAACCTTAGACTCAAAGACGGCTAAACTGAAGAAAGCTGAAGGTGACTTACAGCGGCTACGCAATGAAAATGAATCCCAATACAATAGAGCAATAGAGCTTAGAAAACAAAGACAGGGTGATGTTCCCAAGCTAGAGGCAGAGAAGGTCAAAATAAAAGGTCAAATAGAGACGCTTCGGGCTGAACAGCAGAAGACTAGAAAACGAGGTGGCATCAAGCCGCTGCAAGATAAGCTAAAAGAAATAAATAGAAAGCTCACCGAGGAAAAGAAAAAGCTAAGAGGTACAGAGAAAGGCAAGAAGGGGCAGCAACGTGAAGCAGGTAGCTTTAATGTTAAAACTAGAAACCAGTTAAACGCAGCAGCAGATAAAGTTAGCGGCCTAAAAGCCGAAATAGAAAAGCTGGAGATTGACTTGCAAGCTAGAGTTGATAGAGAGGCTTCTCTTAACTTTAAGATTGATGAAGTTATAGCTGCGTTACCGTCTAAGATTGGTAATCAGATCAGAGGTCAGCTCAAGACTAGAGACGGTGCTACTCCAAAGGAAAGGAAAAAAGCTATCAAGGCTATACTTGATGCCAAGTACGGCGACTTTGACGACCTTGAGTTTCAGGCTAGGGCTGAAGAAATAAAAAACAGAATCATATCCAGCCCTGACGCAACGCTTGAATACTCTGACAAAAGCAGACTTGGAGATGGGTTTGATCCTAAACCTGAGAACAGAGGCAAGTCAGCACCATTCAGAGCTAGAACGTTCACGATACCTGACGAGCTAATTCAGGACTTCTTAGAGAATGACATCAACTTGTTGGCTCAAAGACATCTAATGAATATGGCCCCTGACATTGAGATCAAAGCTCAATTCGGTTCTCTTGACTTAGAAGACCAGTTCAGAGCAATCAATGATGACTATGCGATCTTAATCAAAAATGCACCTAATGAGAAAGCAAGGGCTAAGCTGGAAAAATCTAAAGCCAAAGACCTTCGGGACCTAAAAGCTATGGTTGACCGTATGCGTAATGTGCATGGCAACTTTGACCCTAACAATATGTGGCATAGAGTAGGCAAGGCATCGAGAGATCTAAACTACATGAGGCTAATGGGTGGCGTTGTTGCGTCATCTGTCCCTGACCTTGCAAGAATAATCATGTCAAATGGGTTAGGCAAGGCGTTTGGCAATGCTGACAAGTTTGCTTATGCAATGGAAAAAAACAAACCGTTACTAGGAGAAATCCAATCTTACGGTATAGCTATAGACTCACTTATTAATGGTAGAGGCAGCCTGATTGCTGACATACAGGATGTTACTAGGGGCGGTACTAAGTTTGAAAGAGCACTAAGTACTGGAGCTAGAAAGTTCTCCAACATTAACTTAATGAATCAATGGACTACTGCGGTTAAATTTGTCCAAGCCATATCTATGCAGTCAAGATTAGCAGATGACTTAGTAGCAGGCGGAATACCTAAAGAGCTGAAAAGACTTGGTATCAATGACGAGCAAGCAAAAAGAATAGGCTCATTAATCAAAGAGCATGGAACAAAAAGTGAAGGTAACTGGCTTGCAAACCGTCACTTATGGGATGACCCTGAGTTGGAACAGTTGTGGGCTGGCGCATTGAGACAAGAGACTAACCGAGTTATTGTTACACCCGGACAAGAAAAGCCAATAGTCATGTCAACACAGATGGGGCAAACGCTTTTCCAGTTCAAGTCTTTCATCATGTCGGCGCAAAACAGAATCATGCTTGCCGGGCTTCAGAAGCAAGATGCGAATTTATATCAAGGCTTGGTTACTATGATGGGTCTGGGCATGATGACGTATATCTTTAAGCAATGGAACGCTGGCAGGGAAGTAAACTATGATATTGAAAACTTAATCATAGAAGGTATTGATAGAACTGGCGTGCTTGGTGTTTTAATGGAAGTAAACAATACATTAGAAAAAGTATCAGGTAATAACTTCGGTCTTAGATCGTTAGCTGATGTAACGACAACATCAAGTCGGCAGGCAGGAAGAAGTGTTATTGAGAGCCTCGTAGGGCCGAGCTTTGGTACAGCAGGGAATCTGGCTAAAACTCTATCAGGCCTTACGGGTGAGGGAGAGATGACCGAGTCAGACAAGAAAGCATTTATGAGACTGTTACCCGGTCAGAATCTTTTTTATCTTAGACGCGGAAGTGATAAACTTGTTAAACAGATTACTGGAGAAGACTAAATGTCTGCAACAACAATTATAGTTAATGATGTAGAGCCTAGACGGCAATATACTGCAACAAGCGGTCAGACTGTCTTTGACTTTCCTATTCCTTTCTTTGAGGATGTAGACTTGCAGGTGTACCTTACTCCAGCAGGTCAACAGTCTAACGATACAGCAGACATTCTCACACTAACAACTGATTACAGTGTAGCAGGCGCAAACACACAAGATAGTGGCGCTATAACACTTGTTACTGGCGCATCAACTGGCGACATCATTACCATTGAAAGGGTAGTGAGCATTGCTAGAACAGCAGACTATCAAACGTCTGGTGACTTACTTGCCGAGACAGTAAACCGTGAACAAGATACAGAGATATTTATTTCTCAACAATTAAGAGCCGACATTAATCGCTCATTCCGGTTTCCGATTACTGACTCATCTGGTGCATCACTTGTTCTACCATCACCAACAGCAAACTATGTTATCGGTTGGAACAGTGATGGAGACTCTATTACAAATTTCCAAGAGATTGGTCAGTATCAAGGAACAGATGCTACGGTAACAACAATAAGTTATTCCGTTCGAGATCTGGTCAAGTCAACAAGTGCAGGCCAACTAGACAATGTCTATATTTGTACACAGGCATCGCCAGCAGGCACATCTTTAACCAATACATCCTACTGGTCCCTAATAGTTGACGCTGTATCAGCGGCTGCATCAGCGACTAACGCAGCAGCATCAGCTAGTGCAGCAGCTACTTCTGCTAGTAACGCATCAACCAGCGAAACTAATGCAGCAACCAGTGAAACTAATGCAGGAAACAGCGCAACAAGCGCGGCAACTTCTGCTACAAACGCAGCTAACAGCGCATCAACTGCATCAACAGCAGCAAGCAATGCCTCTACTTCAGAGTCCAATGCCAGCACAAGTGAAACTAATGCAGCGGCTTCGGCTGTATCTGCAAGCTCATCTGCTAGCTCTGCATCCTCTAGTGCTAGTAGTGCATCAAGTAGTGCAACAACTGCAACTACAAAGGCTTCTGAGGCGGCTACAAGCGCATCTAATGCTGCTACATCAGAAACCAATGCGGCTAACTCTGCAAGCGCAGCTAGTACATCTGCTACTAATGCTGCAACAAGTGAGAGTAACGCAGCTACATCAGCTACTAATGCAGAGACAGCTTACGATAACTTTGATGATAGATACTTAGGTGCTAAGGCAAGTGATCCTACATTAGATAATGATGGTGACGCGCTTATAACTGGTGCACTGTATTTTAATACTACTGATGATGTCATGAAGGTATGGGAAGGCTCATCATGGGTCGCAGCTTACGCTTCACTATCAGGTGCTTTAATTGCATCTAACAACTTATCTGACTTAGGCAGCGCATCATCTGCCCTTACTAACTTGGGTATATCTAATCACGATGACATTACTGTAGATGGTAGTGGTAAAGTTGGTATTGGTACTAGTAGTCCTAGTTCTAAGTTGGAAGTCAACGGAACGGCTCATCTAGGGAATGGAGTCACTCAATCAGCACCAAGTAGTAGTGATATCATGACTACTACACACACTTATTTAGGCGGTACTGGAGGTAATGGTGTTTTCATAGGACAATACCCTAGTGGTACAAGTGCTTCAAGTCACGCCTCTTGGTTACAAGCTTCATATACAGTGCCATCTACTGCTACATACGATTTAGTTTTAAACCCCCTAGGTGGCAATGTAGGTATTGGTACGAGTTCGCCTAGTGCATTACTACATTTATCTGGAACACTTCCTAGAATATATTTAACAGACACAGACACTTCGACACAGTCTGAAATTATTGGTGATAACGGTTGGCTAACGCTTAATGCTGCCTCTAGTCGGATAGTATTTAATATAGGTGGCTCAGAAATAATCCGTGCTACATCGTCAGGTATCTCTGTAACTGGCTCAGTAACTTTAGGTAACTGGTCAGTGACGCAATCAGGCACAGACTTAGTGTTTGCTACAGGCGGGACTAACAAAATGAAACTAGACGCTTCAGGCAACCTTACGGTTGTTGGAGATGTCACAGCATTTGGTACAGTGTAATGGCCTTGCCTACTTCTGGAGTTTTAGATTTATCCGACATTCAAACTGAGTTTGGTGGCAGCAACCCTATTAGTCTTTCAGAATACTACGCTGGTGGACTTTATGTACCATCTGGCACTTCAGGGACTAATGGTGCAGTTCCTACTTCTGGTGAGATTGCTGTTAGTGACTTCTATGGCACTCAGGCTGGTATTACTATTACGGTGACTGAGGGTTCAGGTTCGTTTGGCGCTTACCACGTAGGGTATGGTTTTCACACAGCGTTCGCTCTAACTAATCAAGGGGCTGGTCCAGCCTACGGCTCTGTATCACCAACGACTTACGATGGAGCTACAATAAGGGCTATAGCAAGGATTACAGTTAAGTATAACAATACCCCTCCCCCGGGGTTTTATATTTCGCTGTCTGGAAACAGGGCGCAAAACTTCTTTACATCAGTGAATGTTCAGGGTTATGGGACGCTTTTATCCTCAAACGCTACTCGCTCAGTTTGGACTAATACAACCGGCACTAGAACAGTGTTTGGTTGGGCAGGTGTACAGCCCTCAACTTGGGATGGCACAGGCACTAGAACAGTTACAATTTCATAGGAAACACTAAATGAACATAAAATATACTTACGTTGTAAATGGCTACAACCTCAAAAATAACGCCGTTAGTGTAACCTATACACCTGCGGATAAGTCATTAAACCTAAACCCATACACTGTTCAGCAGCTGGGTGTAGACTTAGATGACGCTGAACAAGTTATCACTCAAATAGTGCTGGCTTCATCAGCGGCACAGTCTGAATGGAACAATATCCTTGCAGCTAAAGATAAAGTTATCTCACCTGAGATTGAAGCAATGGTTGGTCAGCTGACTGTCCCATCCATTCCAGAATCAGGAGAAACTATCTAATGGCTGGCTGGACGCATAATCCTATTTATAAGGCTGATAACGTGTCTATCGTTAAAAGCATAGCAAAGAAGAAAGGTGATACCTTTAACCCGCCTACGATGCCTACAAGTTCTGGTGGTGTTCACTGGCTAACTAAGGGTTCTTTAAAAGGCTTTAGTGCTGATGGTGAATATGAGAATACATTTACTCGATGCCAAGACCTTAACTTTTCAGACCCTAAAGACTACGAAGCAGAGTGCTGCATACTGATAGCACAAGAAGCTATTGAATTTTATTGCATCACTGACCCAGACCTAGACGTTGAATGGACAGGCGAAGTTCATGATGTAGCTGCCGGTGAAAGCATTGAGCTTTCTGGCTTACAAGGCAAACGTATCTTTATAGCTGAAG
>Ga0228623_1000798_pt1 | contig 11129 bp, 19 predicted proteins | sample 28DmetaG_FD_182856 | JGI IMG/M metagenome (GOLD analysis project Ga0228623, IMG submission 182856) | Seawater microbial communities from Monterey Bay, California, United States - 28D | ecosystem: Environmental > Aquatic > Marine > Coastal | place: USA: California | collected 2016-10-04 | reverse complement strand
AGAAATTAATAGCAGATATCTATACAGGCTATATTGAAGATGCATTTATTGACCCTACTAATACACCTGAACCAACTCCTGAGCCACAAGCAGCTGAATCTGCAGCTGAAGCTGGAACCGAAGCTGAAACTAATATGGAACAAGCATAATGGGACTGAAAAGAGAAGATTTAAAAGATACAATTGATCATGTAATTGAAATTGACAGTTTCAAAAGTAAAATGGGTTCTGATAAAGATATTGTAACTATAGCATTTAGTACAACTTCTAAAGAAAGCGCAGATGATTTAGCTGGATTTATTGAAAGAGGCTACGAATCTGTATTAGATGCCGATGCTACATCTGGTGAACTTTCCGACGGTTCATACAAAGTGTTTGTAGAAATTGAACGCAGTGACGATATAGGTGAACAAATTATGGAACTTGCCAGTGGCGTAGTAAACTTAGTTGGTAAAGATGACTTTAGATTTCGTTACCATAAAGAATTCCGTAGTCAGCCACTAACATTAGAAGAACTATCAGTAATCCCAACAGATCCAGACTTATATGGCGTAGATAGTGAAATACTTAACGACATGTCAGAGTCAATGAATAACTACACAAACTTTTTTAGTAAAAGTATGGTAGAAAATGTAAACATGTTTGGCAACATGATTACTATTAAAAAAACATATGCAGACCCAATAGCATTTACATTTGTAGACTTTGGGCCAACTGAAAAAACTATTAACAATATCAAAGAAAGTTTTAATCCAAACGACTTCGCAGAAATCATTTTCTTAACTAAGTACTTAGGTGACTATAATATCACCAAATATGGTAGTAAGTTAGCTTTTGATAACAACGGGCAAACATTAGTACTAGAAAGAATAATGTTGTAAAGGATAAAAACATGTTGACAGCAGGACAATTTGCGGATTTATTTCCAAATTGCAAAGATCCAGAGGGATGGGTAGATGCAATGAACGAAGTGTTTCCAAAATATGAAATTAATACCAACCGTAGAGTAGCAGCATTCATTGCACAATGCGGACACGAATCCGGAGGCTGGCGGACGTTTAGTGAAAATCTAAACTATAGTGCTAAAGCACTTGATGCAGTTTTTGGTAAATACTTTGTTAGAGCAGGAAGAAATGCAGAAGATTACGCTAGAAAACCCGAAAAGATTGCAAATGTGGTGTACGCTGATCGTATGGACAATGGTGCTACAGCATCTGGTGATGGGTGGCGTTATCGCGGCCGTGGTCCTATTCAATTAACTGGTAAGGCAAATTATTCAAAATTTGCAGCTGACATGGATGTCGATGTAGTTAATAATCCAGATACAGTATCAGAAGACAAAGAAGTAGCACTTATGAGTGCTATTTGGTACTGGAATTCAAATAACTTAAACCGTTACGCAGATAGTGGGGATATTAAAACTCTTACTAAGCGTATCAACGGTGGTTACATCGGACTTGAAGATCGTATTCATCATTGGGAAATGGCACTAGAAGCACTAGGTGAAGATGTAGAAACACATCACGGTGAAGACGAAGATGACAGTTTTGACTTAGACGATATAGGAGTGTTGCGTAAAGGTGCTCGCGGTGAAGGTGTTAAGATGATGCAGGAAGCATTAGGCATTGGAGCAGACGGTATCTTCGGCGGCGGAACAGAAACTAAACTTAAAGAATGGCAAGCAGCTAACGGTTTAGATGCTGATGGTATTGCAGGTCCTTCTACATTAGGTAAATTACTAGGATAACAGAGCTGAGGCTCGGAGAAATATATGGCAAAAATTATGATTGTAATTATTTTAACAATGAGCGGAATAGGTTATTGGTACTATACTGACACTCAGAATACCATTGCTGTTCTTACAGAGAACAATGCAAAAATGAGCCTAGCAGTTGCAACTAACGAAGAAACAATAAAAACAATGGCGGCGGATTTTGCTGCCGCCAATGAAGAACTCAAAAAAACTAATGCAGAATTTGCAGCTATTAGAAAGCAAAATAATGTATTATCAGACAAACTTGCTAAACATGATTTAGAATTGTTAGCAGCAAACAGACCAGATTCAATAGAACGCCTTATCAATAGGGGATCAGTAAATGCCGCAAGGTGTTTTGAACTGCTTTCTGGGGCAACACTGACGGAGAAAGAGAAAAATGCAAAGAATGAAAAGGCCTTTAACAATGAGTGTCCTTGGCTTTATGACACTTATAAGTCTCGCGGCATGCTCAACAGCACCACAGAGAATTGAAGTAACAAGTAAACCTATTCAAAAACCTGAACTCATACTTCCAGGTGTTGATCAAGTTACAATGCGTAAAATTGAATGGATTATAATTACAGAAGAAAATATGGAAGAAGAAATTGCTAAGTGGACTGCTGGCGGCAAACCGTTAGCAGTATTTGCAATTACTGCACAAGGGTATGAAAACCTCGGGCAAAATTTTAGTGATGTACGAGCATTAGTACAGCAACAACAGCAAATAATTCTTGCATACGAAAATTACTATAAAGCTGCAAATACCGCATTAGATGATGCAGAAATATCAAGACAACAAGAAGAAACAAAAGACGCAGTTGAAGCAGCACAACGCAATACTTCATTAGTTGATAAGCTCAACCCATTTAACGACTAATTTACGATAAATATAGTTGTAGGAGAATACACATGCAACTTATAGATAGTATGTTAAGTGACACACTGTGGATCTATACAAGTATTATAGGAGCACTTTTAGGCGCGGCTTTTCTGGCGTATTTTAGGAATACAAGGGCAGGACTTTGGTGTTATGCAAAGTTCGATACGTTTTTAGATTGGCTAGTTGAACGTTGGGGGCTTACTTGGTTTGAACAGCCAATAGATGCGTGGCGCAAAAAGTATCCTTATGTAACAAAGAAAATAGACGAGTTAGAGGCTCGCATAGCAGAACTAGAGGGAAAGTCAAATGAGTGAAGAAGAAATCAAAAAGACAGGGCATCATCCAGCAGATACAAACGGAGACGGTAAAGTATCTGATGAAGAACATGCAATGTACATGGAGTTTAAACGTAAAGAATTAGAAGATGCAGATGCAATGCGTGATGCACAACGTAATATGGCGTGGTTTGCATTATTTGGTATGTTACTATACCCATTTGCTGTAGTATTAGCAGTTCTGGTAGGACTAGATCAGGCATCAAAAATATTAGGTGACATGGCAGCAACATACTTTGTTTCTGTTGCAGCAATCGTAGCTGCGTTCTTTGGTGGTCAAGCGTTTGGTAAAAATAAGTAATCACTACTAACTTAATATAATAGTTCATACGATAAGTAGTTGTATGGACTATTATTCTATTTTAGGTGTTCAAAAGAACGCTTCCGACAAAGATTTAAAGAGCGCATACAAAAAAGCAAGTATGCAGCACCACCCCGATCGAGGCGGTGACGAAGCCAAATTCAAACAAATCAACGAAGCATACAGTACACTAAAAGATCCACAAAAGCGAGGCATGTACGACCATCAACAAAACGGTGGTGGTCAAGCATTTAATTTTAATGCAGGCGGATTTGAAGAAGCAATGCGTCAAGCAAATGCGCAATATGGAGGCGGGAATCCTTTTGCAGGCTCACCATTTCAAGACATCTTTAGAAATCAACAACACCCGCATCAAAGTAGAACTCCGAGAAATCGTGATATAACACTCGAAGCTAAAATCGAATTAGGTGACGTATTAACTGGTAAAAATTTAATCATACAGTATACGTTGTCAAATAGACATTTAGAAACTGTTAATGTAGATGTGCCGCCAGGGGCAAGAGAAGGTGATACAATAAAATATCAAGGTCTAGGAGATAACGGAGATCCCCGTTTTCCAAGAGGTGATTTACATATAAAGATACGTATACACAAACACCGTAGTTGGGCAAGGGATGGTGACAATTTAATTGCTAAAATGGGTACGAATTTGTTTGACTTTTTAACAGGAGGTGTTATAATAGTTAAAACATTAGATAATAAGGAGATAAAAGTAAATATACCACAGGGAACACATCCGGGTCAAGTGTTTAATATCCCCGGTTACGGAATTCCTAATTTACGTACAGGCAAACGTGGAAACGTTTATATTACTGTTAATGCAAACGTTCCAAAAATAACAGACACAAATCTTTTAAATAAGATAACACAATTAAAAAATGAACTTAAGGATTTATAGAGCATGGTAGAACCAAGTAGCGAGTTAAAACTAGTATTTGATAAAAGTATTAAAGACGCACAAAAATTAAAACATGAATATGTAACATTAGAACATTTGTTATATGCAATGTTTTGCGAGGAAAACTTTGTTAATATTATTACAATGTTTGGTGCTGACGTCGATTACGCTAAAGCTAATCTTGAACATCATCTAAAAACTAACTGCGATGATATCAAAACTGATGCAGATAAATTTAAGCCAAAGAAAACTACTACAGTAGAACGTGTATTAAATCGAGCATTTACTCAGGTTTTATTTGCCGGTCGTAGTCACATTGAATTAACCGATGTATTACTTGCAATGCTTTCTGAAAAGAAAAGTATCTGTACATACTTCCTTGAAAAAGCTGGTATTGAAAAAGTAAAATTTGCTGCATTTATTGATAACGAAGTTATAGATGAGCAAGAAGGCGAAGAAATGTCCGCTGAAGCACGTAAAGCACTACGTGCATTTACAACTAACCTTAACGACGAAGTTAAAAAAGGTAAAGTTGATCCTATTATCGGACGTACAGATGAATTAGAAAAACTAGCACTTGCACTTGGACGTAGAGCTAAAAATAATGTACTAATGGTTGGTGATCCTGGTGTAGGTAAAACCGCAATTGCAGAGGGACTTGCATTTAAAATTGAGCAAGACGATGTACCTAATTTCTTAAAAGAATATAAAGTATACAATCTAGATATCGGTGCTATGCTTGCCGGTTCAAAGTACCGTGGAGACTTTGAAGAACGTTTCAAACTAGTTTTGCAAGGACTTACAAAGCAAGGTAAAACTATTATGTTTATCGATGAAGCGCATATGATCAACGGTGCGGGTGCAGGCGGCCAAGGCAATTCAAACGATCTTGCTAATATGCTCAAGCCTGCACTTACTAAAGGCGATTTGAAAGTTGTTGCTTCAACTACATGGGAAGAATATCGCAAGTACTTTGAAAAGGATCGTGCATTAATGCGTCGATTCCAGCGTGTTACTATTGACGAGCCAACACCTGAAGTAACTAAAGATATATTAAATGGTATTAAAAAGTATTATGAAGACTATCATGCAACTGTAATTACAGAGGAAGCAATCGATGCCGCTGTTAAACTCAGCGTAAAATATCAAAGCGATAAAAAATTGCCAGACAAAGCAATTGATTTAATTGATATTGCATGTTCGCGTTTTAAATTAAACGACGATCATGAAGGTGATAAGATTATTAATGAATCTAATATACAATACGAGCTTTCTAAAATTATTGATATGCCAGCAGAACAAGTTGCTGAAAAAGAAAGTGAAAATCTTATGCACCTTGAAGACAATCTAAAGAAAGTTGTATACGGACAGGATCGAGCAATCGAAAGTATTGTTGATAAGATACTTGTTAGCCAAGCAGGACTAAAGCCAGATGATAAACCAGTAGGTGCATTTGTGTTTATGGGCCCAACAGGCACAGGTAAAACTGAAACTGCAAAAGCACTTGCATCTAATCTAGGTGTTAAACTTGTACGTTTTGATATGAGTGAATACATGGAGAAGCATAGTGTTGCTAAGTTGATTGGTTCGCCTCCGGGATATGTTGGTCATGAAGATAATGCAGGACAGTTAATTACTCGATTGCAAGAAAATCCTAATTGTGTATTGCTTTTAGATGAAATTGAAAAGGCACATCCTGATGTTTCACAAATTTTGTTACAGTTAATGGACAATGGCATGGTTACTGGTAGTAACGGTAAAGAAGCTGATGCACGTAACTGTACACTAATTCTTACAACTAACTTAGGTGCTAAACAAGCAGAGAAAAATGCTATTGGCTTTGGTGAAGAAGAAGAATTTACATACGAAGATACTGAATTTAAACGTTTCTTTGCGCCAGAGTTTAGAAATAGACTTGACGGTGTGATTACGTTTGCTAAATTAGGTAAAGAAGTAATGATGAAAATCGTTGGTAAGTTCTTGCTTGAACTTAAAAATATGGTTATTGATAAAAATATCGATATTACTGTTACTGACGAAGCACTTGATTACTTAGTAGAGAAAGGATTTGATCCTAAAAACGGAGCTCGTCCATTACAGCGTGTGATCGACAAAGAAATTAAACGTCCATTGTCTAGACAAATACTATTTGGTGATTTGAAGAATGGTGGAACAGTTAATATTGACTTTGTTAACGACAATCTAGAGTTAAATGTAGTAAATGAACCCCAAAAAGCCACTGAAACTGTATGATACTCGAAAGTTACACTATGGGGAGTACTTGTATAAACTAGTACTCCGCAATCCTCTCTGTAATATATTTAGAAGTGACTTACAAAAGAACGGCAAATTATCGTATGTTAGAGAACAACTAGATGGTTTAACAGAAATGTATAGGAATAATATTCCTCTTACACGTAAAGCATTTAGAACAGAGCTACAATTAGATGTTGAAGATTATCTAGATGCTAAAGATGTATATTCATGTTTAAAACTTGCGGATGATTATAAACTAAGAGTTTCTCCTTATATGACTCTTATTCTTTACACTAATGACCGTAGTTTATTAGTAAAAATAATAAACAAAGTCCGTGTTAGTGCTGAAGAATTTTGGGAGCCTAAAGATACAAATCTAAAATTATTACAAAAAGAAGAAAATGTAGTAATTGTAAATAGCCTTCCGCAATTCCCATTAAGAGTCTGGTTCAATAATAATAGAGTTCCAAGTGACTTTAGTAACTGGCTAGCCTCTAACAAGGACAAATCACGCATAGGAGATAAAGCATTAATGTGTTTAGAAGAATGTGGAAATCTAAACGGATTTTACATGTACGTGCGAGATGACCGTGTTTTAAACTTAGTTTATTTACTAGCAGGCTGTGCAATACGCCGAGTCGACAAATTGGTTTACAATAACAATATAGATAAATAGTTATATGGCACAGAGTGAAACTATATTATCAGCAAACACACATCCTGGAGACAGTACAACTGAGACTGTGACCGGAGATAAATTTAAAGGCGACGGATACTACGGACGTAGTGACGGATTGCACAGCATACAGTATAATTATACTGGTTTAAAAGGTACTATTACTATCCAAGGAACGCTTGCAGTTACGCCTGTTGACGCTGATTGGTTTGATGTACATACACATGCTGCTGACGTTGAACACGACATAACTGAAAGTAAAATAGCAAGTTTTACAGGAAATCACGTTTGGATTAGAGCTAAAATAGTTTATACAGACGGATCAGTAAATAGCATTTTACTAAATCATTAAGGAATTAAAATGGAATATTTTGTAAGAGTAGTAATGGAAAAGCAGGAAGGTGCTGCCAAGTTAGATGAAAGTATCTTTTCAGAAAGTCAGACGTTTGTATCTGAACAAGACTGTACTATATTCCAAATACCGCTACAAAGAGAATTATCAGAATCAGAAGCAAACGAATATGCTGAAAAACTAGCAAATTATATGTTTGAACAAGGTTATGAAGACTTTGACATTGAAATGGGCCACGAAGGTTCATACGTTGATGAAGAAACATATGATGACGATGATGAGTTTTTTGAAGCATACGGTATGCTACATTACAACTTAGATGATGATCCAATGGACGAAGCAGAGTATCAAGGACGTAAAGTAAAACTTGGTAAGCCTATGCAAGGTGACGTTAAGAAGTTTAAGGTATATGTAAAAGATCCTAAAACAGGCAACGTAAAAAAAGTAAACTTTGGACACGGCGGAAGCAGTGTTAAAGGCAAAGCAATGAAGATTAAAAAGTCTAACCCTGCAAGACGTAAGAGCTTTAGAGCAAGACACAATTGTGATAATCCAGGACCGCGTACAAAGGCACGTTACTGGTCATGTAGGAAGTGGTAATATGCGTATTGATGAATTTGCAAATCCTATGGATGACCGATTACCATTTGATGTAGTTGATGATGTATGCATTTACATGCGTAACGATCCTATGTTCTATCGTAAAAGTTTATTTCCAGCAATTATGAAAATGAAAGACTCGTATGATCGAGGTGAAACACCTAATGAAAGTAGTTGTTTGGAAAGCACTTGTTCAGAGGGAATGAATTCTTATTGTAAAAAATTTAAATTAGGTTCTCCTGAAAACGTTTTTAAGCCAGAAGATAAGCAGTTAATTATGAACAAATTATACGGCGAGGAAATGAAGCAAATCAAAGATGGAGCATACTAATGTTTTTGAGAGAACTGTTTGAAGCACCGACAAAGAAGGCAGTTCTTGCATTTGGACGTTTAAATCCTCCAACAATTGGTCATGCTAAATTAGTCGACGCTATAACTTCACAAGATGGCGATCACTACCTTTTCTTGTCACAAACACAAAAACCTAAAACAGATCCATTAGACTTTGCTACTAAAATGAAGTTAGCAAAGCAATTCTTTCCTGGCATAAACATCGGGCACCAAGCAGTACGTACACCTATACAAGCATTAGAGAAACTACAAAGTCTAGGCTATACTGATATTGTGTTTATTGCGGGCAGTGATAGAGTAGATAGTTTCCAAAAACTATTTGACACTTACAACGGACAACCTGATAAAGCAGGTAATGTTCCTTTTAAATTTAATTCAATTAAAGTAGTAAGCGCAGGCGAGCGTGATCCAGATGCTGACGGTGCTGAAGGTATGAGTGCAAGTAAAATGAGAGCTGCAGCAGCCGCTGGTGATTTAGAATCGTTTGCACAAGGTGCTCCAGATAAGAGACTTGCTAAAACTATGTACGATGCAGTACGCAAAGGTATGGGCGTTGCTGAACCTGCAACAACAGAGCGCGAACTTAGCAAAGGTGAAGAAAAAGAAAAAGAACGTATTGTAAAAGGTATGAAAAAAGGAAAGGCTGGATTTAAAAAGCGTTACGGTAAAGATGCTGACGCAGTAATGTATGCGACTGCAACTAAGATGGCTAAAAAATAATGGATATTGAAAGGCTTAAACAACTAGCAGGGGTAAATGAATTTAAAGGGTATACAGAATACACTCTTGAAGACATGAGCCAAACTGCTACAGAACTAAAGAAAAAAGAAAAAGCAAGTAATATTAAGCCGGGCGACAAAGAATGGTTTGAATTGTGGTTTTCAAAACCTTATATGACAGGACATACTTTTAGAGGACGTAATAAGAAGTGAGTAAAATAAAAAAGTGGTGGAACGAGTTTTGGCGCGAAGAATACGAACTTATTATTTGGGTAGCTGATACAGTAACAGTACATCAAGATGGTGCTAGAACTGAAACTTGGAAGGAAAAAAGATATAGAGCAAAGAAGTTAGTTAAAACTAGCCCAAAGCACTTTGTTTTTATAGACATGAATCAACGTAGAAATGAAATTAAATTTTTAAAATCTGTTGATTTTCATGTAATTAAGGTTTGGTAGTATGAAAGTAAAAGACATTACAGAAGGCGTAGGACGCATTACTAAACAGAATCAAACTGTTGATGTAGGTCCTGATGAAGTTACTAAACAGGCTGCTAAGTTTGGTAATAAAGTAGACAAAGACGGACGTCCGCCTACACTAAGTAAAAAAGTAAAAGGTAGTTCAACTAATGTTGCATTTAACTTAGGTATGGTTGAAGGTAAACAAATACCAAATCCAAAAAATACATTTTTATCTAAGTCTGACACTGCATACGACTTTATACGTGTAGGCAAAAGTATTTCTAACTTATCAAATGCTAAGAAAAGTGATAATAGAGACGAACCTGATGTAATGATTGTTCCGTTTGGCGGTAAGAAAGAAAAAGACCATCTTAAGAAAGGTCTTAAAAAAGCAGGATACAAAACACAGGATGCTGATAAGCCTGGTGATGATGCACAAGTAGATGAAAACTTTGCTGATGGTAAGAAAAAAGGCAAAAGCAGACCTGGTAGAGTAAAGAAGTCAGGTGCTAGTTGTAATGGTAGTGTAACAGCACTACGCAAACGTGCTAAGAACGCAAGTGGCGAAAAGGCTAAAATGTATCACTGGTGCGCTAATATGAAATCAGGTAGAAAGAAGAAATAATGTTCAGTAAGCAATGCAAACTACACCTAGAAGAAAAAGGCGAAACTGGCTTACAGCATATGCGAGCTGCACTAACTGCCGCTATTAGACTACAACTGATAGTGCCTACTCTTATTATACACGCAGTTGCTCCGCGTTTTTTTACAGATACAGCAAGCAATGTAATGAAAGATATATTGGATAAAAGAAATGAAAGTAAATGATCTATTAATAGAGTCTAAGAAAAAATTAGTTTTAGAAAAACTTCCGTACGACAAAAAAGAGTTAGATCCTATCATGAGTCAGGATACTATAGATTATCACTACGGCAAATTAGCAGCAGGCTATGTAAAACGTTACAATGCTGGTGAAGGAAATACTAAATTTAACGAGGCTGGGGCATTTTTACATAATATCTTTTTCCCACAAATGATGGAGCCAAAGGGAAGTAATAAGCCTAGTGGTTCAAGTAAAGAATTAATCGATCGTAAGTACGGGTCATTTGATAAATTTAAAAAAGAATTTACCAAAACTGCTATGGGCATACAAGGTAGTGGTTGGGTATACATGAGTAAAAACGGAGATATCAAAACAATAGTTAATCATCAAGTTAAAAATGATATTGCATTGTTAGTTGACTGGTGGGAACATGCTTGGGCATTAGACTATGAGCATGATAAAAGCAAATACCTAAACAATATTTGGCGTATAATTAACTGGGAAACTGTTAATAGGAGACTAACATGAAAATAAGTGAACTAAGTGAAACAGCCGCAGCAGAAATGACATCAGCTAGTATTGCAACTAGTATGGGAGGCGGTAACGGCTTTCTCAATGGCGGGCCAGGTACACTGACACGATCAGGATCTATAAAAACAAAGAAAAAGAAATCCAAAGCAAAGAAAAAAACATAAATACTA
>Ga0228623_1000782_pt1 | contig 11286 bp, 14 predicted proteins | sample 28DmetaG_FD_182856 | JGI IMG/M metagenome (GOLD analysis project Ga0228623, IMG submission 182856) | Seawater microbial communities from Monterey Bay, California, United States - 28D | ecosystem: Environmental > Aquatic > Marine > Coastal | place: USA: California | collected 2016-10-04 | reverse complement strand
CAACTTCAACGATATAGCCAAAGCGGTTCGGCTCATTGGGCTCTTTGTCGATGTTGAAACGGTCATGGTACTGGCCCCATGCGTACCAACGCCCCGGCACGCCGTAGCGTTTCATGCTGCCGGCCTCTGGCTGGGCTGAAATGTCGACCTTGCCTTCGCTGTCCACGACATCCGACCAGAAATAGCCGTGAAAGTTTTCTTCGGCCATTAGGTAGGTGCCCCATGGCGTCATGCCGCCGGCGCAGTTGTTGATGGTGCCCAAGACGGTCATGCCGGCAGGGTCGGCAGAGGTGCGCAGACGCGGGTTGCCTGCAGCGGGGCCATCAAAGGTCATCGGGGTGTTGGCCGTGATCCGACGGTTGGCGGGGTTGTTGCGGTTCACTGACCAAGCGCCATCTGCGGATTTGACGATTTCAAACACAGAACCACCGTGGGCAGCCATTTCGATGTCTACCAGATCACGGGTCATCCCCTTGAAGCCGTCCCGGTCCTGACGGCCAAGGCCGGGGAACATGACTTCTTCGTTGGTGTATTCGTGGTTTACGCACAACATACCGCGGCCGGGCTCGATTTCGGCGAAACCGACGTAATCGTTGTTGTAGCCAAACTGCTGAGACTGCGCTGCGGCTGTCTGGTTCATCACGTCAAATTCAGGGGCATCCGCAGTAATCGGGTCGCCCCAGCGTACCAGCACATCGGCGTTATAGCCTTCTGCGATGTGGTGGGCTTCGTCGTTGCCCCATTTCAGCTCATCAAAAATGTAGCGGCTGTCGGCGGCGGTGCTGGCATTGGCGGACGTGGGCGCCACAAGGGCAGAGGTCCCGAATAGGGCGGTTGTCGCAGACACACCGAGCGCCCCGCGCAACACGTCGCGACGGCCATAGCGCGTGTTGATCACATCGCCGATGGTCGTGGACAGGTTGGGGTTGGTTGGAATGTCGTCAAAGGCTTCGAAGGCTTCGGCTTTATTACCGAATTCATCAGAGTGGATGATCTCGTCACGAGGAGACATGGCAGCGTCCTTCTGCTGGAATAACTGCGCACCGAAATGGCTACGCAAATGCATCGTTAACTATACCGTGTGACGAAAATGATACGTTGGCGTAACAGTTCTATGACGGATTTCACCCAAAGGGATTCCGGCGCAAATTCGCCTAGAATGCGCGGGATTTCGGCTCGTATCCCGTGGGTAAATCCTTATGTGTAGAGCATGACTATCAAAGCAATTGCCGTACTCGGCCTGACACTCGCGTTCTTCATCTCTCCGGTTTTTGTGCCGTTTGATGGGTTCAATCCCACCCTCTATCCAATTCCGCAGTTTACGCCGCCGGTTCTGCCTGCGGGTTATGCGTTTTCGCTTTGGGGTATCATTTACCTGTGGCTGTTGGTGATGGCCGCTGTCGGGCTGTGGCGGTTCCGTGAGGACCCTACGTGGGACGCAACGCGCCCCGGCTTCATCCTCAGCATGATTGCAGGTGTGCCGTGGCTGGCCGTCGCAGAGGTTTCGCCGGTTTGGGCGACGGTTATGATTTACGTAATGCTGATAGGCGCGCTTTGGGCGTTGATCCGGGCGCCGCGCCGGGATGCATGGATGCTCGCGGGGCCATTGGGTCTGTATGCGGGTTGGCTAACGGCGGCCTCCAGTGTGGCGCTAGGCCTAACCGGTGCGGGCTGGGGCGTTGGCGGGTTGAGCGATGTTGTCTGGGGGCTGATTGCCCTGTGTGTCGCGCTCAGCTTTGCGGTTATCGTTCTGTGGAAACGGTCGAGCTTGACCTACGGCGCGGCAGTGGTCTGGGCATTGGTCGCGATCATGGTGCGCAATGATTTTGGCGGGCAGGTCGCGATGCTGGCAGGCGTCGGTGTTGTTGTTGTCGCTGGCGCAACGCTGTGGTTCCGGGGGCGTCGCCCTGTCCTAGAAACCCGCTAAACGCAAAAGGCCCCGGCGTTTCCACCGGGGCCTTCATTCAAAAACGCGGGGGGGTTTAGCCCTCTGCGGCTTCTTCTTTTACTTCTTCTAAGCCAGTTTCCTGGTTCACCATTTTCATGGCGAGCCGGACTTTGCCGCGATCGTCAAAGCCGAGCAGCTTGACCCAAACTTCTTGGCCCTCTTTGAGGACGTCCGAAGGGTGGTTCAGGCGACGGTTTTCGATTTGGCTGACGTGCACAAGGCCGTCACGCTTGCCAAAGAAGTTCACAAAGGCGCCGAAGTCGACGATTTTGACGACTTTACCTTTGTAGACTTTGCCTTCCTCAGGTTCTGCGACGATCGAGTGGATCATGTCGTAGGCTTTTTGGATGGCTTCGGCATTCGGCGAGGCGATCTTGATGATGCCGTCGTCGTTGATGTCGACTTTCGCGCCTGAGACTTCCACGATTTCGCGGATGACTTTACCACCCGAGCCGATCACTTCACGGATCTTGTCGGTTGGAACCTGCATCGTTTCGATGCGGGGGGCGTGCACAGAGAATTCCTGCGCGCCGGTCAGTGCCTTGGCCATTTCGCCGAGGATGTGGATACGGCCTGCTTTGGCTTGCTCCAGAGCTTTTTCCATGATTGCGGGCGTGATGCCTGCCACCTTGATGTCCATCTGAAGCGACGTGATACCTTCTTCGGTACCTGCCACTTTGAAGTCCATGTCGCCGAGGTGATCCTCATCGCCAAGGATGTCGGTGAGAACCGCGTAGTCACCGTCTTCTTCGAGCACGAGACCCATGGCTACACCAGCAACCGCTGCTTTGAGCGGCACACCAGCGTCCATCATTGCCAAGGAGCCACCACATACGGACGCCATGGAGGACGAGCCGTTGGATTCGGTGATCTCAGAGACCAGACGTACGGTGTACGGGAAGTCGGTTGCGGCGGGCAGAACGGCCTGAAGGGCGCGCCATGCGAGTTTACCGTGACCGATTTCACGACGACCGGGAGGGCCGAAACGCCCAACTTCACCAACCGAGTAGGGAGGGAAGTTGTAGTGCAGCAGGAAGTTCGATTTGAAGTTGCCGTGCAGCGCGTCGATGAATTGCTCATCGTCGCCGGTGCCGAGCGTCGTCACAACCAGACCTTGTGTTTCACCACGTGTGAACAGCGCGGAGCCGTGTGTCCGGGGCAGGATACCTGTCTCGGAAACGATCGGACGCACGGTATCAAGGGCACGCCCATCGATACGCTTGCCGTTTTTGACCACGTCGCCGCGCAGAACAGCCGATTCCAGCTTTTTCAGTGCAGTGCCGAGGTTTTCGTCAGCCAGCTGCTCTTCGGTGAGGGCAGCTTTGATCGCGTCTTTTGCAGCGGCAACAGCGGCGGTGCGCTCTTGCTTGTCGGTGATCGCGTATGCGGCGCGCATTTGCTCTTCGCCAGCGGCTTTTACGGCGGCCAACAGGTCGGCGTAGTCAGGCGCTTGGAAGTTGAAGGGCTCTTTTGCGGCATCTTCGGCCAGATCAACGATCAGGTCGATGACAGGCTGCATTTGTTCGTGACCGAACTTAACAGCACCCAGCATTTCGGCTTCCGACAGCTCATAGGCTTCGGATTCGACCATCATCACGGCGTCTTTGGTGCCGGCGACAACCAGATCGAGACGCTGCTCGTGGTTGTTGCGCAGGTCCTGCATGTCATCCACGGCTGGGTTCAGCACGTATTCGCCATCGACGAAACCAACGCGTGCACCAGCGATCGGGCCCATGAATGGCGCGCCAGAGATCGTCAAAGCAGCGGAAGCTGCGATCATGGCAACCACGTCTGGGTCGTTTTCAAGATCGTGGGACAGAACGGTACAAATCACCAGAACTTCGTTTTTGAAGCCGTCCACGAATAGTGGGCGGATCGGACGGTCGATCAGACGCGAGGTCAGTGTTTCTTTCTCGGTGGGGCGGGCCTCACGCTTAAAGAAACCGCCGGGGATTTTGCCCGCAGCGTAGTATTTTTCATTGTAGTGCACAGTCAGGGGGAAGAAGTCCTGCCCGGGCTTTTGCGCCTTTGCAAAGGTGACGGCGGCCATGACGGACGTCTCACCGTAGGTGGCGATTACGCAGCCGTCTGCTTGGCGCGCAACTTTACCTGTTTCCAGAGTAAGGGTGTCATGACCCCACTCGATTTCTTTTTTAACAACGTTGAACATTCATCGTTTCCTATGAGGGAGCACTCCCGGGCCTTCCCGGGTCTCCCGTGGCTTGGCGGCCCCATTGCCGCCGACCCCAATCCTTTTGCACAACGCCGGGGTCTGCTGCGTTACGTCTCAGATGGTGCGCGCATACAGTGTTTGGTGTCGTTTGGGAAGGGTCTTGCTGGCGGGTGAGTTTTGGGTGCGCGCGACCAATTGGTTCAAGTTGATTTGAGTCAAAGCAATCGGAGGCAGAGTCGTCAGGCTAGGGGCTGCCCGTGCGGTGAATGGCCCGGGCGCAGCAAACATCCCGGAGGAAACATGAGCAACACACCCCACGAACTGGCCGAGGAATTCCCTGAAAGCGCGGATCATATGAGCATGCTCAAACAGTCGGACGCCCATTTTGCGAAGTTGTTTGAGGATTATCACGAGGTGAACCGCGCCGTGCACCGAGCCGAAACAAATATTGAGCCGACCTCTGACGAGCATATGAATATGCTGCGCAAGCAACGCATGGCGTTAAAGGATCAGATTGCGCAGTACTTGAGCTGACGATCTGCGCTTAAACGGCTCTGCACAACGAAAAACGCTCGCACCAAGATGCGAGCGTTTTGTTTTAGCTATCGAAGCGACTTAGCGGCGGATGCCGAGACGCTTGATGATGTCTTGGTAGCGCGCTTCGTCTTTGCCACGTGTGTAGTCAAGAAGCTTACGGCGCAGAGCAACCATCTTCAGCAGGCCGCGACGGCCGTGGTTGTCTTTTTTGTGTGTTTTGAAGTGCTCGGTGAGCGTTGTGATCCGCGAGGTCAGGATTGCAATCTGCACTTCGGGCGAACCGGTGTCGCCTTCTTTGGTTGCGAATTCTTTGATCAGGCGGTTTTTTTCTTCAACTGTGATCGACATCGGGGTCTCCTATGGTTTGAGTGAATGGCACAAGCCGGGATGTCGTCCAGCAGGGCCCTTGGAGAAGTGAGGGCAGTTAGGACGATTCCACATCCGATGCAACCCATTGCGCGAAGCCGAGGCCGTGACCTTTGTGCGAAAATGCACGGGTGGTGCGTTTTGGCGGCGATGGCGCTACGGCTTCCTTACATCATATGGTTAACAAATTCCCTATGACCCCACAGTCAGAAAGAGGTGACACAGATGAGTTGGAACCCGACCCAAAGCCCCGAATGCCCAAACGCCGCCGGCGCGTTGGAAACGCTGATCATCCCCCGCGCACGCGATATCGGCGGTTTTGATGTCCGTCGGGCGCTGCCATCGCCCAAGCGGCAGATGGTCGGGCCGTTCATCTTCTTCGACCAGATGGGACCTGCTGAATTTATCACCGATGGTGGGATCGACGTGCGTCCGCATCCGCACATTGGCCTCGGGACCGTAACGTATCTGTATCAGGGAGAGTTCGAGCATCGCGATAGCATTGGTACCCATCAGATGATCTATCCCGGTGAGGTGAACTGGATGACTGCGGGCCGGGGCGTCACCCACTCGGAGCGCACATCCGAGGAAACACGCGCCAAGCGTAACAAACTGTTTGGAATTCAGACATGGATCGCTTTGCCAGAGGACAAAGAGGACATCGCCCCCGATTTTGAGCACCACAAAGAGATGGCGTTGCCGGTGATCACGGATACCGGTGTGACCGCGCGCTTGATCCTTGGGGATGCTTATGGCGAAACCAGCCCCGTCACGATGCATTCTGAGACGTTTTACGCCGATGTTGTATTGGCTGCGGGCGCGTCATTCCCCCTGCCGGACAACCATGAAGATCGCGGTATCTATGTGACCGAGGGCAGTATTGAGGTCGCGGGTGATACATTTCCGGCGGGCCGGATGATGGTGTTCCGCCCCGGTGATTCCATTTCCGCCAAAGCGGGGCCGCAGGGCGCGCGGTTGATGGTGTTGGGTGGGGCGACGATGAATGAAAAGCGCTACATTTGGTGGAATTTCGTGTCGTCCTCAAAGGACAAAATCGAAGAAGCCAAAGAGGCGTGGATGGCGGCCGATTGGGAAAACGGCCCGTTTCAGCTGCCCCCCGGCGACGATGCTGAACATATCCCGATCACGCCTGAGTATGCGCGCACCACGCCCAAGGATTAGAAATTATGCGGGGTGCCACGGCTCTGGCTGGGTTGTGTAGCTGATGTAAAGCGGGTGCTTCGGATGCCCCGCTTTGCTAAGGCCAAGGTGCAGCAGGGGCACGCCGGTTGGCCGCAGTAGGGTCTCAACCGCCAGCCCGCGCCCCATGTGCGCGCCATGTGTGCCCCATGCGCAAACCACCTGATTGGCCCAATCCGCTGCTTCTAGAATAGCGGTGTCATTGCCAGCCCCGATGGGGTCAGCGGCGGCCCGCATGTCGCGCGGATCCGTGGCGCGAAGGGCAAAGATGTTTGTGACCCGAAACGCGCCAAATCCCAAGGCCCGGGCGCGGCGTTCGCAGCGTTCTACCGTGGGGTCGTTTTGCACCTCTGTCGCGGTGGAGGGGTTGAGCATCAGGAAATTCACCCGCGCGCCGCCGGCGTCCCATGTGCGGGTCAATGCGTAGCGGTATGTTTCACAATCGGAATAGGTCGCCACAGAGGGGGCGTCGTCTTTGATATGTGTGCGTGTGATCATGCGGGTGGCATATACGAACGGCCACCCCCGAGGAAAGGGGTGGCCACGTGTTGGTGTGGTTAGGCGTGGGCGGGTTCTTCGGCCTCTCGCTCCAGTACCCATGCAGCGACGAGCGCGAACAGGATATGCCCCCACAGCGCGACCCAAGTGATACCAGTGAAGCCAAGGAACGGTTTTAGTCCGGCCACGAGATGCGCCATGCCGTACAGGGCAAAAACCCACAGCCCGATACCGTAGCCTATGGCAACGCCGCTCCAATGCAGGTTTGGCAGGAGTTTCTCAGCAACAGGACGCGCGACAAGCAAATAGCCCAGTGGATAGGCCAGTAGTCCCGTCATGATATGCAGCGCATCAGCGGCGCCTTTGGGTGCACTGCCAAAAACCGCGTTAAGCGTGCCATTGGCAAGGCCGACGGGGGCAAGCTTCGCAAAGCCGAAAAGGGGCGAAAGACCTTGGCCAAACAGGTCAAACGCGATGGTCGCAAGCGCACCTGCGGTGAGGATTTGAAAGAAAGAGCGGTTCATTGTGCAGTCCTAAGGATAATGGGCCGTGCGGTGCGTATGATGTGTGTGTGACGCACGGTCCGTTGATACGATTGCGCTTAGGATGCCGATAAAACGCGCACCGCGACACCCGCCTCACGGCGAGGTGTAAGCGCGTTCCTATCGCCGTGATTGGCTGTAACAATTCTCGGGTGTTTTTGGGGATGGCGTGTCGCAATTGGCATGTCCGCCACCCCAAATGTTTCAGCTTTGGAAAGTCTGAAACACCTTGGAGGGGTGTAATTCACCGCTCCGATAGGTTCCGATGGCAACGGCTTTGCCATCCAGCGCGGCCCATGCTTCTTCGCCGTAGTCCACGTCAGAAGAAAAGACCATTCCTGGGTTGCCGTTGCGCATCTTGGCTGCGCCGTCCGCGGCGCAAGGCAGCATAGGCAAATCCTCAAGGCCCAATTCCAAGGGTTGGATATGGGTGTCCAGTTCGGGCGTCTGCGCCAAAGCATCGACTTGGTCGAAAGGCAGCGCGGCTTCGGTCTCAAACGGACCAGACCATGTCCGGCGCAGCCATGCGACATGCCCCAAGCAGCCCAAATCCGCACCGAGATCGCGCGCGATTGATCGGACGTAGCCACCCTTGCCGCAAACCATCTCAAGTAGGACAGTGTCGGGGCCAGTCCGCTCAATCAGATCAAGACTATCGACCCAAAGGGGGCGTGCGGCCAGTTCCATCACCTCACCCTCTCGGGCGATGTCATAGGCGCGTTCTCCGTCGACCTTAACTGCGGAAAACTGTGGCGGGACCTGCATGATATCGCCACGATACGCGGCAAGGGCTGCTTCGATTTCAGCGTCGGTGGGGCGGGCGTCGGACGTTTCAATGATGTCGCCGCTTGCGTCGTCCGTCGTTGTGGACGCGCCCAAACGCACCTCAAACCGGTAGCATTTCAGTGCATCGGTAATGTAGGGCACGGTTTTTGTCGCCTCACCTAAGGCCACGGCTAATACGCCCGTCGCATCAGGGTCCAACGTCCCAGCATGACCCGCCTTTTGGGCGCCCAACGCCCAGCGGACCTTGTTGACCACAGCCGTGGAGGTCACGCCCGCAGGCTTGTCCACAACCAGCCATCCGTGCACTGCGCGACCCTTGCGTTTGCGTCCCATGTGTTCTGATCCGTCCTGAAAGATGAAGGCCGCGTGCTACTGTGCCCACGGCGAGGCGTCAATCCGCGATCACGGCGACGATCGGACCCAGAGGCAGGCCAAAGTCATTGCGCCCCACCGCCGGAGCATACAGCCGCGAGATACGACCATCGAAATATAACGCATTCGGAAGGCCTAGTGTATCGCGGAAAAGTGTTCCGAATTCGTGAAAGGTGACCGCTTCATCCGAGATGGCAAAAACCACGCGCTTTCCATCGGCCGAGGTCCCCACCCCGTTGCGAATGTTGCGTGACGTGCTGTCGGGCAAAAACCGTGGGTGCAATGCGCCGTCAATCACCAGCATTGGCCCCGATTGCGTGGCGTCGGTGCAGGCGGGTGGCTTGGCGGCAAATGTGCGGCTTTCGATGATATCAGAACGACCCTCGCGCAGACAAAAGACACCGTTGGGCAGCAGGCCAAAGTTACCCGGCCCGGCGCGGGTCACAATCGGCGCTTCTTGAACGCCGTCCTCTATGTAGAGGCCAACGGGGCGGCGATCATCGTGATACATGCCCGCGTTCATCGCCATGACAACGGTGCCGTCAACACGGGATTTCACAGATGAGAACGCCCCCAGTATATCGCCCGCATCATCGCGTAGAAACAACTCGATCCGCTCATTCGATGCGACTTCACACACGGTAAAGCGCGCATCCCGGTGCGTGATCTGCTCGCAGGCCACTGCGGGCGCGGCCAACAAGCAAAGAAGTGCAATAGCCGCGCGCAGTATCATTCGGTGTCGGGGTCTTGCGGAGCATCCAGCTTGAGGTCTTGGGCCACGTGGTCGCTGGCCAAAAGCCGTTTGGTTTCGTCCATTTTGTCGAATGTCTCATCGATCAAAAAGCGAATCTCGGGTGAGTGTTTGATGGTCAGACCCTTGGACACGGCCCGGCGAATTTCACCCTTGTTCCGCTTGAGCGCTTCAATTGCGGCGGTCTTGTTGTCACCACCCAAGGGCAGGACATAGGCCGTTGCGATCCGCAGGTCGCCGGATACACGGACCTCGGATACGGTGATCGACAGCGCGTTCAGGTCGGGGTCATGCAGGTCACCGCGCAGCAGCAGTTCCGACATGGTGCGTCGGATCAATTCGCCGACACGTAGCTGGCGTTGCGAGGGTCCGGCCCCGTCAGAGAATGTCGACTTGCCCATGGCGCGCCCCTTGGTTGTTTCGCCTCAGATAGGCCCGCAAGCGCAAGGGCGCAAGCAACCCGTTGCCTTTGGGCTGAGGATTGCGCATCAACGGGGCTCAATTCTCAGGAGGCACAAACATGGTCCAATCACAGTCGCAGACGCCAGGTATCGTTGTGATGGGTGGCTCGGGTCGTATGGGGCGGATGCTCATCGACGTTGTGCAAGCGTCCCCCGATTGCCGCCTTGTGGGCGTGACGGAACGTCCGGGCCACGAATGGGCGGGCCGCGACTTGGGCGCGTGTCTGGGGGGCGCGGATATTGGTGTTCCGGTAACGGATGATCCCATCGAGGTGGTCGCCAACGCGCAAGCCGTGATTGATTTTACCACGCCTGCCGCGACCCTCGCGATGTCCGAGCTGACCGCGCAGGCCCGCGCCGTGCATGTAATCGGGACCACGGGTTTATCGCATGAGGATATCGCAGCCCTCGGCCCCGCTTCGCGCCACGCCACGATTGTGCGCGCTGGCAACATGAGCCTTGGGGTTAACCTGTTGACCCAAGTGGTGAAACAGGTCGCCGCTGCGTTGGACGCCGACTACGACATTGAGGTGATCGAAGGTCATCACCGTCACAAAGTTGATGCGCCGTCGGGCACCGCGCTTATGCTGGGTGAGGCGGCCGCCGAAGGGCGCGGCGTTGCACTTGCGGATGTGGCGGATCGGGGCCGGGACGGCATTACCGGTGCACGGGAACGTGGGGCCATCGGTTTTCATGCCATCCGTGGGGGGGGACATCGTAGGAGAGCATGATGTCCTTTTCGCCGCCGAGGGAGAGCGTTTGACCCTACGCCATGTCGCCAGCGACCGTTCGGTTTTTGCCCGTGGGGCACTGAAGGCCGCCCTTTGGGGGCAGAACAAAGGCCCCGGTGCATATGACATGCTCGACGTCTTGGGCCTGAAATAAATCCAAATGTCACAATTGCGCGTATAACCTGCATCACCAAGGAGTGATGTTATGGTTAAACGTTGGACGGTTTTGGCGGCCCTTGGGGTGGCCACGCTGATGTTGCCGGTGACGGCGCATGCATTTGAGAAAATAGATTCGCGGACGGATTTCGTCTCATTGATCGATGGCAAGGCGCTGACGCGTTTTGGGATCAAGCTGGATGTCACCGGGCAGGGAGAAATTCTTGGCCGAGGCTTCGGACGTGACGTCAAAGGCGCTTGGCAATGGCAGGGCAATTACTTTTGCCGATCGCTTTATTGGGGCACCTATGATCTTGGGTACAACTGCCAAGAGGTCAGGGTGAATGGCGATACGTTGCGGTTTACGTCGGATCAGGGGGCGGGTGATTTCGCCGACCTGAAGCTGCGTTAAGCACGATCAAAAATCGATCGCGATGCCCTTCTTCTCCCAGTCGCCATAGCGCACGGGTTCTGGTCCGTTGCGTCCACCCAATTCCGTGGGCATCTCATCGGCGGCTTGTGCGGCTTTACGTGCATCTGCCTCTTCAAGTGCGCGGCGCGCGACTTCGGGCAGCTTGGCGCGACGCTCAGCTTCTGTTTCCCGTGGGGTATCGGGATCAACTTCGGGCGGGGTGGGTGTTGTATCAGCCATGCCCTTTGATATACGCGTGACTTCCGCAGACTCAAGAGAAAGCGCCATGTCCGTAACGCCCATCGCCTCAGGTCAGGACGCCCGCAATGGCGCGCTCAGGCTGCTTCACGCTG
>Ga0228623_1000777_pt1 | contig 11332 bp, 10 predicted proteins | sample 28DmetaG_FD_182856 | JGI IMG/M metagenome (GOLD analysis project Ga0228623, IMG submission 182856) | Seawater microbial communities from Monterey Bay, California, United States - 28D | ecosystem: Environmental > Aquatic > Marine > Coastal | place: USA: California | collected 2016-10-04 | reverse complement strand
GAGCCGAAACCGGAAGCCTATCCATGGTCGATAAAGGAATATTGCATGGTGGGGATACATTAGACGCCGCAGTTGAAGCCAAGCTTGAAAGCGTGGAAGCGCAATCTTCGAGCGCCGATGAACCGCATCAAAACGCAACGCAAAAAGACCTTAAAGCTATCAAAACGCTGTTTTCTGACCTATACAAAGAAAAACTCGGGCGCCCCCTATCAGAGGCCCAAATCGGCCTTCACCTCAGCGATGAAGGCTTCCAGTTTGATTTTTTTGAAACCAAGGGCGCTGAGCTTTTTGACACAAGCCAAAACCCCAAAACAGCGCTGATCAAGCTGCTTGATATAATCGCAAAAATGGCAGCCCGCGTAGAACATCCGATCGCGGTTGAAGCGCATGTGCAACCCGCTGATGACATACTGGTCACGCTTGGAAATGGCCAAACCCTTCCGTGGAAAAACCTTACTGGTCTGCGCTAACGCAGAAAACTTGCGCCTGCCAAAGACATCCCTTAATCGATCGGGCAGTCTGAAAGGATAAGCGCCCGTGCCCATAGCCAGTTTAGAGACATCTTTGCGCGAGAAAGGGCTGTTGCAAATACCCGCGCAATGGGTCGCGCTTTCGGGGGGGCGCTCAAACCGCGTTTGGCGCGTTTCACAAGCTGGCGCGCAAGATCTCTGTGTAAAACTATATCCACAAACCGCGTGGCAGAATCCGCTTTTTGCAAATGATCCTGCGGGCGAATATTATTGCCTAGAAAATCTTCACGCAGAAAAGCTTTGTCCAAAGCCATTGGGGTTGGTAGTGACGCCCCAAGGGCGCTGCTTGGTTTATCACCATCACCACGGGGTCAGTTTCAGCGATCAAACCGCGCCAGTCGGCCAGTTGCTGGCGCGCATCCATAGCCGGCCCACGGTTCCGGCCGATTCAAAAGCCATAAGACACGCGCCCTGTGGATCTAGTGAATTAAACGCCCATACTATACAAATTTTGCAACGATGCGAGGGGCCAGAGCGCGGGCTCTTAGAGCGCCTAAGGCCGACCATCCCTGTAGAAAAACCAACAAAAATAAGCCTCATTCATGCAGATCCAGTGGCAAATAATATCGTGATATCAGGCCAAACGGCCCTGATGATTGATTGGCAAAGCCCTGCTTTGGGTGATCCAATGGAAGATCTAAGCCATTTCTTATCCCCCGCAATGCAACGCCTTTATCGTGGCAAAATACTAAACGCAAAACAGCAAAAGCAGGTTTTAAACGCGTATCAAGCGCAATATCCCCGTTTCGACTTTGCGCGTTTTGAACGATTATACCCGCATTACAGCTGGCGCATTGCCGCCTATTGCCTCTGGCAAAAACAGCAAGGCAATTCAGATTATTCAGATGCGTTTGATCAAGAAGTCACGGCATTGAAGGTTAAAGCATAAGCGGCAAACAATAAACCAAGGCACCGCCCAAAGCCACCGCTCCAGAAAACAACGCCACCCGCAATAAGGTTGAGTGTGGCGCGGCCTCCTGCGCGGGTGCAGATTGCTGGATCAACGCCGCCTCAACCAAACCCGGCAGGCGGGGGCCAAAGCGCGCCAAAACGCCCGCTGCTTTGGACAAATCACGCAATAACGCCAGCGGCCCGATACGTTTGCGAATGTAATCCTCAACCACTGGCCGCGCGACTTGCCAAATATTGATTTGCGGGTTCAAAGAGCGTGCAACCCCCTCAACCACCACCATGGTTCGCTGCAATAAGATCAGCTCGGTTCGGGTTTCCATGCCAAATTTTTGTGTTACTTCAAATAAATAACTCAGCAGGCGGCCCATCGATATTTGCGTTGCATCCATGCCAAAAATAGGCTCGCCGACGGCGCGTAATGCCCGCGCAAATTCATCGACATCCCGATCTGCGGGCACATAGCCCGCTTCAAAATGTACCTCTGCAACGCGTTTGTAATCGCGGCGGATAAACCCATATAAGATTTCGGCATAGACCCGGCGCGTATATTCATCAATATGCCCCATAATTCCGAAATCATACGCGATAATATCGCCATTTGCGGCCACTTTTAAATTACCCTGATGCATATCCCCGTGAAAATACCCATCGCGCAGCGCATGGCTGAGAAATAATTTTAGAACCCGATCCCCTAACTGTGCCAAATCATGCCCCGCGGCCAGCAGGGCCTCATTATCGCCCAGCGGTGCCCCTTCGGCCCAATCCAGCGTCATCACCCGGCGCCCCGATAGAGGCCACTTCACCGCAGGCAATTGAAACCCTGCATCAACACCCTGCGTATTGGCGGCAAATTCTGAGGCCGCCGAACTTTCGAGGCGTAGATCCAATTCGCCCATCACAACGCCTTCAAAATGTGAAATCACATCCACAGGGCGCAAGCGGCGCGATGCGGGTGACAAAAGCTGCACCATGCGGGCCGCCAAATAAAACGCATCAATATCTTTGCGGAAGGCTTTTTCGATTTTGGGACGCAGGACTTTCACCGCAACATACGCACCAGTTTCAAGCAAACGGGCTTTATGAACCTGCGCGATAGAGGCCGCGGCCACAGCCTCGCTGAATTCCGAAAACACCTGATCGGGATCTATGCCGATTTCCTCTGAAAAGCTGGCTTTGGCCTCTGCGATCGAAAATGGCGGCAGCTTATCCTGCAAAACGCGCAATTGTTGCGCCAAATCATGGCCCACTAAATCTGGCCGGGTGGATAATATCTGACCAAATTTAATATAGGCCGGCCCCAAAGCAGACAGGGCGCGCGGGGCAGGCGGCATGGTTGCATCCCCCTTCAACCCCAACCAGGCGAAGGGCCAACCCAAAATGCGCGCGGTCACGCGCAGCGCGCGCGGAGCCTCCATCGCGTCTAACACTGCGCGCATGGCGCCCGTACGCTCAAGCGTGGCGCCCGTGCGCACCAGACGCCATATATTATGCGGGCCCCGCATCTAGATTTTCCAACCCGAATGCAAACACGCAATTCCCATGCTCAGATTGCGATATTTGGCATTTTCGAACCCCGCTTTGCGCAGCATCGATAGAAACGTGTCTTGATCGGGAAATTGCCGAATCGACTCGACAAGATATTGATAGCTGTCGCGGTCATTCGCGATAATCTGACCCATCACTGGAATGACATTGAATGAATAGCGATCATACGCCCATTGCAGCGTGGTATTGGGAATATGTGAAAACTCAAGCACCACCAAACGCCCGCCCGGTTTCAGCACGCGAAACGCCTCATTTAAAGCCTCTTGCGGGCGTGTAACGTTGCGAATTCCAAAGCTGATCGTATACACATCAAAACAGTTATCTTCAAATGGCAGATGCATAGCATCCCCAACCACCCAATCCAGCTGGTCGTGCATTTGCGCGGCTTCTGCGCGTTTCCGCCCTTCAATCAACATCGGTTCGGTTAAATCTAAAACCGTAGCATGGGCGCGCCCGGCTCTTTTCAAGAAGCGGAAAGAAATATCGCCCGTACCGCCCGCCACATCCAGCAGACGTTGGCCTGCGCGCGGCGCCAACCAATCCATCATCGCATCTTTCCAAAGACGATGTACGCCCCCCGACATCACATCATTCATAATATCATATTTCGAGGCAACGCTGCCAAAAACACCCTGCACAAGATCGGCTTTATCCGCCTCAGATACGGTTTCAAATCCGAAATGGGTTGTGGTTTCGCCCTGATCATTCATCGCAACTGCCTTTACCTTAATAAGTTGTGTTATATAGCGGAACAGCTTGAATACAATGCGGCACTTGCGTCTTTGACCATCGCGTTTTTACAATAGAGCTTATGCGCAGGGCGATCAGCGCCGCGTGCAGATTCGTAACTGCCCCAAAAGGGGCGCAACAGAAAAGCAATACCATGCCCGAACTGCCTGAAGTTGAAACCGTCATGCGCGGATTGGCGCCCGCGATGGAGGGCGATGTGATAAAATTAGCCCAGGTAAACCGGCCCGATTTGCGCTGGCCCTTTCCAACACAAATGGCAAAAAGGCTCACAGGGCAAAGAATTCAACGATTGCGCCGGCGCTCAAAATATATTCTGGCAGATTTATCTAGCGGAGAAACCCTTTTGATGCATCTGGGCATGTCGGGGCGCATATTGGTTTCAGGTGACCCGTTGGGGCGATTTGTGCAAAACCACGCGGCCATTGGCAAACATGATCATGTGATCTTTCACATGGAAAAAGGCACCCGCGTCACCTTCAACGATCCGCGGCGCTTTGGGGCTATGGATTTGATGCAAACTGCGGCTGGCGAAAGCCATCGATTGTTGCGCGATATAGGCCCCGAACCTTTGGGAAATGCTTTTGATGAACCCTATTTCTTCAATCACGTAAAAACGCGGCGCGCCCCGATCAAATCCTTAATGCTAGATCAACGCCTGGTCGCGGGTTTGGGCAATATTTATGTATGCGAAGCGCTCTTTCGTGCGGGTATTGCCCCGCATCGTGCGGGGTTTCGATTGGCCCCAAAGCGGATAAAATCGCTGGTTCCAATTATTCGCGATGTCTTGAATGAAGCCATTGCAGCCGGTGGGTCATCTTTGCGCGATTTTCGTCAGGCTGATGGTGAATTGGGCTATTTCCAACACCAATTTGACGTTTATGGGCGCGAAGGCGCACCGTGCAATGCATCGGGTTGCAAAAGCTTAATTCGAAGAATTCAACAATCAGGGCGCTCAAGTTTTTACTGCCCTTCCTGTCAAACCTAGAAAGAACGCATTCTGGACATGGTTTTCTTACCCATGCTATGCAAGTCATCTGTGGAAACAACCGAAAGCCTGGCGCATGGCCTATGAAACGATCATTGTAACCGTTGAAGATCACGTTGCCCTGATAAAGTTAAACCGTCCGGATGCGCTGAATGCGCTGAACAATCAATTGATGCAAGAATTGGCTGAGGCGCTTGGCGAGGCACAAACCAGCGATAAAGTTCGCTGCATCGTTTTGACTGGATCTGAAAAAGCATTCGCCGCTGGCGCAGATATAAAAATGATGAGCCAGAAAAGCTTTGTCGATGTGTTCACCGAAGATCTCTTCGCATCAGAGGCGCATAAAATCACCGCGACGCGCAAACCAATCATCGCCGCCGTATCAGGCTATGCGTTGGGCGGCGGCTGTGAATTGGCAATGATGTGTGATTTCATCATTTGTTCGGACACTGCGAAATTTGGTCAGCCCGAAATCAACCTAGGCGTATCTCCTGGGATTGGCGGCACACAACGAATGACCCGCTCGATCGGGAAATCAAAAGCCATGGATATGTGCCTGACGGGCCGGTTTATGGAAGCCGAAGAAGCCGAAAGATGCGGGCTGGTCAGCCGCGTCGTTCCCGCAAAGAAACTGCTTTCTGAAGCGATGGCCGCCGCTGCGAAAATCGCGGAAAAATCCCAAATAACAACAGTGGCTGTGAAAGAAATGATCAATCGGTCATACGAGACAACGCTTAACGAGGGGCTACTCTTCGAACGGCGCGTTTTCCATGCCTTATTTGCCACCGAAGATCAAAAAGAAGGGATGGCGGCATTTCTAGAAAAACGCGAACCACAATTTCGCGACAAATAAGGGATTTAACGGTTTTTTATCGCCCAAGATGCCATTGCCCTGTTGACTCACCGCGGAAGGCAGCCTAAAGACGCGGCCTGATACTTAGCAACCCAAACCATGGGAAATTTATTTATGGCCAATACGCCTCAGTCAAAAAAACGCGCCCGCCAGAATGAGCGCCGCGCTGCTGTTAACAAAGCCCGCCGCTCACGCATCCGCACATTCGTGCGCCGTGTGGAAGAAGCGCTCGAAAGCGGTGATAAAGATGCAGCCTCAGAAGCGCTTCGTGCAGCCCAGCCAGAAATGATGCGCGGCGTGACAAAGGGCATCTACCACAAGAACACGATCGCTAGAAAAATGTCGCGCCTAACGGCACGCTTGAAAGCGATTGCTTAAGCCTCCTACGCTTAATTATTAATCGGCGAACATGTCTAATGCACTGCTTTTTGCGGTGCATTTTTTTTGCATAAATCGCTTCAAGAGATTCTTTTGACAAATCTCTGAGTCAAGTCCGAAGTTCTGTTGCCGCCCCCGTAAGTCTGTTGCTAAAGTCTACAGGCGAGTCGTGAGACCCCGGGGGGGGACTGAACAACCGCAGCAAAGCAATTATGTTAGTGGAACCATTTGGTTTCATGCTGGGGTGATATGCTGTGTGAACAGCACACCACCAAAATGTGGCAGCGTAGCTCTGCCTCAAAAAATGGCGAAGTGACTTCGCAATATTCTGTCTGTGAAAAGGCGGATGTGGTGAATTTTCGTCGTAGGTCCACGGTTTAGCTGGTGGAAAGCGGCGCTTGGGAATGTGGGAAGCAAATTAAATGACTCCAGAAAAATGGCGCGACTTACAATCCTCAATCAAACTGACAATTGGCAATAATAACTATCGAACCTGGATTGACCCGCTGAATTTTTCGCATGTGGAAGATGATGTTGCGGTGTTCGATGTGCCCACAACGTTTTTGGGAAATTATGTAGAGCAAAATTTTGGGGATGTGATTCTACATAAGCTCAGCGAAGCGCAGGCGCAGATCCGCCGCATTCGGTTTCAAGTTGCTGCGCGTCAAACCGATATCAAAAAGCCGCTGGAAGCACCGGCACGCCAAGACACGCCAAAATCCAGCGCTGCAAAGAATGGTGGTTTCTCGTCAGAGTTTACAAGCGCGCCAATTGATGCGCGCTTCACCTTCGACACTTTTATCGTTGGAAAACCAAATGAGCTGGCATATGCGGCGTCAAAGCGCGTGTCTGAAGGTGGAGAGGTCACGTTTAACCCGCTGTTTTTATATGGAGGTGTGGGCTTAGGTAAAACGCATCTGATGCATGCCACGGCCTGGGAATTGCAAGCCCGGCGGCCAGATCTAAACGTTCTATATCTTTCGGCAGAACAATTTATGTATCGGTTCGTGCAAGCGCTGCGCGAACGCAAAATGATGGATTTCAAACAATTGTTCCGGTCGGTGGATGTATTGATGGTGGATGATGTACAATTCATAGCCGGAAAAGACAGCACCCAAGAAGAATTTTTTCACACGTTTAACGCTTTGGTCGATCAAAATAAGCAAATTATCATTTCGGCAGATCGTGCGCCGGGTGAAATTAAAGATCTGGAAGATCGTATCAAAAGCAGGATGCAATGCGGCTTGGTGGTGGATTTGCACCCAACCGATTATGAATTGCGTTTGGGGATCCTTCAGTCGAAGGTAGAGCGGCATCAAAGTCAATATCCTGATCTGGTGATTGAGCCCAACGTATTAGAGTTTCTAGCGTTGCGGATATCAACAAATGTACGCGTCTTAGAAGGCGCACTTACCCGGTTATTTGCTTTTGCCTCTTTGGTTGGACGGCCGATCAATCTGGATCTGACTCAAGATTGCTTGGCAGATGTATTGCGCGCCTCCGAGCGCAAGATCACAGTGGAAGAAATCCAACGCAAAGTCTCTGAGCATTATAACATTCGTCTGTCAGATATCATTGGTCCCAAACGCGTGCGCACCTATGCCCGCCCGCGCCAGGTGGCGATGTATTTGGCCAAACAAATGACCAGTCGCAGCCTTCCCGAGATCGGCCGCCGATTTGGGGGCCGCGACCACACAACCGTTATGCATGGCGTAAAGCGCATCGAAGAGCTCAAGATACAGGATGGGCAAGTGGCAGAAGATCTTGAAATGCTGCGCAGAACTTTAGAAGCCTAAACCATCACAGGCGCTTACCTCTGTTTATTGCTTGGCCGTGGCAAAGATCAAAGGGTTGCACTTGACGGGTTTAGCTTTAGCATCAATAAGTAATTATTCATTGGGCACGGCCCTGCCTTAGGCAGCTGAACGGTTCGAAAAAAACAGGAGCAATTGATATGAAATTGAGCATTGAACGCAGTATATTGCTCAGAGCGCTGTCGCAAGCTCAGTCGGTTGTTGAACGCCGCAACACCATTCCTATTTTGGCAAATGTGTTGATCGAATGCGATGAAAGCACCGTCCATTTCCGAGCAACCGATTTGGATATTGAGGTGATCGACAAGACCCCTGCGCAGGTCGAGCGCCCGGGCGCCACAACCGTCTCTGCGGTGACTCTGCACGAGATCGTGCGCAAACTTCCAGATGGCGCGTTGGTCACGCTGGCGGATGATGCCACAAAGGGGCGTTTATACGTAGAGGCTGGCCGGTCAAACTTTTCCTTGGCCACATTGCCCAAAGAAGATTTTCCAATCATGGCAAGTTCGGAATATACGGCGAATTTTTCAGCCCCGGCCGCGATGCTGCGCCGTTTGTTTGATAAATCTAAATTTGCCATTTCTACAGAAGAAACAAGATATTACCTTAATGGCGTGTACTTACATGTGGCCGATGGCGAGGGCGGGCAAACGCTGCGCTGCGTGGCAACCGATGGGCACCGCCTGGCGCGCATTGATGCGGCATTGCCAGAGGGCGCAAGCGATCTTCCCGGCGTGATTGTGCCGCGCAAAACCGTGGGTGAGTTGCGCAAATTGCTTGACGATGATGATATGCAAATCGCGGTCTCTGTTTCAGAAACCAAAATCCGCTTTGCCACACCCGAAATCACCATGACATCAAAGGTAATTGACGGAACATTTCCAGATTACACGCGGGTTATTCCGCAAAATAACACGCGGCGGCTTGAAGTGGATGCTTCTGAATTCGCAAAGGCGGTGGATCGGGTGGCAACCGTGTCTTCCGAACGCTCGCGCGCCGTTAAACTATCGCTGGATGAAGATCGCTTGGTGCTCTCGGTGAACGCACCCGATAGCGGCGCTGCCGAAGAAGAGCTTGCAGTGGCCTATTCGGATGAGATGCTTGAAATTGGCTTTAACGCCAAATACCTGCTCGAAATCGCCAGTCAAGTTGATCGTGAGAACGCAGTTTTCATGTTTAATTCCTCTGGAGATCCAACGCTGATGCGCGAGGGCGATGATGCCAGCGCGGTCTATGTTGTTATGCCCATGCGCGTGTAAGGCCAAGATGATCCGCATCTGCCCATGCCCCGCGGCAACGCACAACATCGCCATTGAAATCATGCGCGGGCAATGCTGTATCTAACCAGTCTCCATCTGTCGCATTTTCGATCGCATAAATCGTTAGAATTGGAATGTGATGAGCGGCCGATCGCCCTGTTTGGCGCCAATGGATCTGGCAAAACAAATATTTTGGAAGCTGTATCGCTGTTTTCGCCGGGGCGCGGATTGCGACGCGCCAGCGCCGAAGATATGGCGCGACGCCCTGAACATATCGGATGGAAGCTGCGCGGCACGCTGACCGCGCAGGGGCGTCAACATGAGATCGAGCTAAGTTCGCGAAACGGCGCGGCGCGCAGCACCAAGATTGACGGGAAAACCGCTTCGCAAACCGCGCTGGGCGGCATAACACGCGTGCTCTGGCTGGTCCCGGCAATGGATAGGTTGTGGATCGAGGGGGCAGAAGGGCGGCGGCGCTTTTGGGATCGCATTGCGCTGAGTTTTTTTCCAAGCCATGCCGAGCACAGCCTGAGCTATGAAAAAGCCATGCGTGAAAGAAACCGTTTGTTAAAAGACCAAGTGACTGATGATCATTGGTATCGGGCGCTCGAACATCAAATGGCCCTTTCGGGGGTGGCCATTATGCAGGCGCGCCAAGCGGCGCTTGCGTATATTCATAACGCGCAAATCGCGGCGAGCACCCAGTTTCCAAAAGCGGAATTAACATTGCTGCAATCCGAGAACGGCCCGCTTCCAGATACGGTTGAAGATCTATCTGCCGCATTCGCCAGCGCGCGAGCGCGCGACCTGGCCGCCGGGCAGCTTGCTGGGTCCGCATCGCACGGATCTATCCGCGCTTTATCTCAGCAAAGGCATGCCTGCCAAAGAATGCTCAACCGGAGAACAAAAAGCGCTTTTAATTTCAATTATTTTAGCCAATGCGCGCGCATTGACAGACCAAATCGGCGCCCCGCCAATCTTATTATTGGATGAGGTGGCCGCGCATCTTGACGCCCAGCGCCGAGCTGCGCTTTATACCGAAATTAACACCCTAAAAGCACAAGCTTGGATGACCGGTACAGGGCCCGAATTGTTTGAAGATCTAGGCGCGGCAGCGTTGATGTTAGAGCTTGGCGATAGCGGTTCAGGCTCATTTATAAAACTCGGCTAAAAGTGCAGGGCATCAAAGAAAGGCCAGCCTATGTCTGTGAATGCAATTGACTTGCTGCTCTATACGGGAGGGCTTTTGGTGCTGTTCCTTACCCCAGGCCCAGTTTGGGTGGCTCTGATTGCCCGCACGCTGGGCGGCGGTTTGGCGGCGGCTGTGCCTTTGGCATTTGGCGTGATGGTGGGGGATTTGCTATGGCCAACCCTAGCAATTTTGGGCCTCAGCTGGCTGGTGACACAATTTTCGATGATTTTGATCCTTCTCAAAGCCGTGGCTGTGGTGGTTTTTTGGGGGATGGGGCTGGCCTTGCTGCGCAGGACAGATCAGGCGATTGCGCAGGAATCGCGCCTGATAAAACCCGGCGCCTGGGCCGGCTTTATCGCCGGTGCAGCCGTGATCATTGGTAACCCGAAAGCGATGTTATTCTACATCGCTATTCTGCCGGGGTTTTTCGATTTTAACACCCTCACGGCGCTGGATATGGCGCTGATCGCTCTGCTGTCTGCTAGCATTCCCTTCACGGGAAATCTCTGCGTTGCCCTGCTGGTAAACCGCAGCCGGCAGTTTTTCACATCGCCGCAATCGCGACAGCGGATCACGCAAATTTCCGGTGGCTTGCTTATCCTGGTAGGAACGGTGATTCCCTTCACTTAGGCCACAAAATATAGTCTATAGGCGTGACATTCTCTACCAGACCTCGTATATTGTCTGTGAAATTTAAGGGATGACAGCAATGTCCAACACTGATCAAGCCGCCAATGAATACGGCGCTGATTCTATCAAGGTTCTCAAAGGCTTAGAGGCAGTTCGCAAACGCCCTGGCATGTATATTGGCGATACCGATGATGGCAGCGGGCTTCATCATATGGTCTATGAGGTTGTGGATAACGGCATCGATGAAGCTTTGGCCAAACATGCCGACCATGTGCATGTGAAAATTCATGCCGATAACAGCGTATCTGTGTCTGATAATGGGCGCGGGATACCCGTGGATATCCATGAGGAAGAGGGCGTTTCCGCCGCCGAGGTCATTATGACTCAGCTGCATGCTGGCGGGAAATTTGATAGCAATTCTTATAAAGTATCGGGTGGTTTACACGGCGTGGGCGTCTCGGTGGTAAATGCGCTATCGGTCTGG
>Ga0228623_1000747_pt1 | contig 11618 bp, 9 predicted proteins | sample 28DmetaG_FD_182856 | JGI IMG/M metagenome (GOLD analysis project Ga0228623, IMG submission 182856) | Seawater microbial communities from Monterey Bay, California, United States - 28D | ecosystem: Environmental > Aquatic > Marine > Coastal | place: USA: California | collected 2016-10-04 | reverse complement strand
AAACATTTTGAAAAGGTTTTTCAGATTTATATTCATAACCTGCTACTATCATTCTAGCAACCCAAAAGAATAAAATATCTGGCCCAGTTACTAAATCATTGGTGGGATAATAATATTTAATTTCTTTGTTTTCAGGATTTCTTATTCCATCAAAAACCGACATTGGCCACAACCAAGAGGAAAACCAGGTATCTAAAGCATCTTCATCTTGTTGTAAATCATCAATTGAAAAAGAATTACCGTTGTTGTTTGATGATTTTGCTAATTCCTTTATAGCTAGTTCATAAGCATCCTCTTTACTTTCCGCTACTACAAAATCATTTTTCCCTTTTCCATAGAAGTAGGCTGGAATTTGTTGCCCCCACCACAACTGACGAGAAATATTCCAATCTCGAATATTTTCCATCCAGTGCCTATAAGTATTTTCGAATTTTTTTGGATAAAGATTAATATCAGGATCATTCCCTAAAACTGAATCAATAGCTGGCTTCACAAGATCCTCCATCTTCAAAAACCATTGATCAGATAATCTTGGTTCTATAATAGCTTTCGTTCTTTCTGAGGTCCCAACTTTATTTGTATGAACTTCTGATTTTACCAAATATCCTTTTTCTTCTAGTTCTTTAGCAACCTCTTTTCTAACTACAAATCTATCTTTTCCCTCATAATGTAACCCAAAAGAGTTTAAAGAAGCATCATCGTTAAATATATCAATTACATCTAATGCATGCTTATCTCCTAAAGCCTTGTCATTTTCGTCATGTGCTGGAGTTACTTTAAGGCACCCTGTACCAAATTCAATATCTACATATTCATCTTCAATAATTGGTACTATACGTTCACACAAAGGAACAATTGCTTTTTTTCCTTTTAAATGACTAAAACGCTCGTCTGCTGGGTTAATACAAATAGCTGTATCACCAAAAATTGTTTCAGGACGTGTAGTTGCGATTGTTAACACCTCTTCACTTCCTTCGATGTTATAATTTAAATAATATAATTTACCTTGTTTCTCCTCATGAATAACTTCTTCATCGGAAAGAGTGGTTTTTGCTTCAGGATCCCAATTAACCATTCTAAAACCTCTGTAGATTAACCCTTTGTTATATAAGTCTACAAAAACTTTAATAACAGATTCTGACATTTCTTTATCCAATGTAAAGGCAGTTCTTTCCCAATCACATGAAGCTCCTAATTTCTTTAGCTGATCTAAAATAATACCTCCATACTCATGTTTCCATTGCCAAGCATGTGTTAAAAATTCTTCACGAGAAAGATCGTTTTTATCAATTCCTTGCTCTTTTAATTTAGCTACAACTTTTGCTTCTGTGGCTATAGACGCGTGGTCTGTTCCGGGAACCCAACAAGCATTTTTACCAAGTAAACGTGCACGTCTTATTAAAACGTCTTGAATAGTATTATTAAGCATATGGCCCATATGCAAAACACCTGTTACGTTAGGTGGTGGAATGACTATGGTATAGGGCTCCCTTTCATCTACTTCTGAATGAAAATAATTGTGTTTCATCCAGTAGTCGTACCATTTACTTTCAACTAAACTTGCATCATATTTAGATGGAATATTCATACCTTTAATAGTTTTATCCTGTATCTGGCAAAAGTACAATTATCTCTAGTATTTAAAAGTGTGTTGAAGTTTTTTTGATTAAATTTGTTGTAGTTAACTATAGAAAATAAAATTTTATGAAAAGCCTTTACATACTTATTACATTTTTATTTTTTAATATCAGTTCTTTTGGGCAAGAAGTTGATGATTTAAAACCTGTATTTAAATTTCTAACGGAAACAATTAATTATGGTAAAATTTCATTAGGCTCTAATGGGACTCGTGTATTTGAATTTACTAATACAGGAAAATCTCCATTAATAATAACTAGAGTTCAAGCCTCTTGTGGATGTACAGTTCCAAAAAAACCTGACCAACCCATAATGCCTGGTGAAAAAGGTAAGATTGAGGTTTCTTATGATACAAAAAGAATTGGAGGGTTTTCAAAGGCTATCACTATTTTTTCAAATGCTAAAACAGAGAGAAAAATGATTAAAATTAAAGGATATGTAGAAAAAATATCTTCACCAGAAAAGAAAAAAAGTATACTTTCTCAAGAGAATTAAATAATCTTCTTCAAATTAAATTCAATTTTAATTTTTTTATTTTTTCTCATTAAAGTCAAACGAATTAATTTATTCTCTTTTTCCTGAAAAATGGAAATAAGTTCATGCAATTGAAAATTATAAATTGGATTTCCATTTATTTTAATCAAAATATCGTCTTTCATTACTCCTGCTAAATATGCTGGTGACCCCTCCAACACATTATAAATTTTAAAATTTGGTTTAAATTTATATACATAACTTTTAATTAAACTAACAGAATTTCCATTTTGATCTGATGTTCCTCCGTTTGTTTCAGCATAACTATTTAACGATTCCTCTACTAAAATCTTTCCATCATAAACTACCTCTAAACCGCTCATATTATAATTAAACTCCTCATTATAAGAACTGTTTTTTTTTAGCATTAATCGGTTGTTTGGATAATCAAACCAAACAGTAAATCGTTTTAAGATACCAGTTCCAATACTTCCGTTTCTTTTATTAAATTTTCTTGCATCTTTAGTTGATAATGTGTCTAAAAAAGAAACTGTGGGTTTATTTAATGAAAATTTTCCCAATCCTAAAGAAGATATTCTACTGCGTTTACCATATACAGTTCCACTCAATCCAATACCCAAGAAATCAGTAAAAAAATTTTCTGGTGTTACAATATTTTCATTGCTGTATTCAAATAACCAAACAGCATCTGAACCACCAGAATCTATGAGCATTTTAATTGGAATTTTTTTTGAATTATTAGTAAGTTTAACCGATGCATCTATGTAGGGTTTCTTTTGAAAAATAGTTAAAGGCAGCACTTCACATTTGCTACATTTTTTTTGTTTGTATTTGGAAGGATTATAAAAACGGATTTTTTTACTCTTATAGTTAATTTTTAAAATTAAATCAGAAAAAATATCATAACCTATTACTCCATGAATAGTAATTCCCATCTTTGATGACAAATCAAAATCATCCTTTAAAATAACATACACATTTTTATTGACAGCTATTAAATTATTAATTTTAAATCGGTTGTTTTTAGAAACAACTGCATTTACTGGCAACCCTTTACCTAAGCCCTTAAGTTTATATTTGTATTCAAAATTTGAAAGTATTGTATCTACCCTTGAGGAATTAAAAACTATGGTTTTATTAACTCCTGAATCTAAAATAAAATTTAGTTTTTTGTCATTGACTTGAATTGGAATTACTATAAGATTATTAATGAATTGAAAACGAATGTCTTCATAAGTTTTCATGGTATTCATCATACGAAAACCTTCGCTTTGACTTCTAATATTAATACATATGCCAAAAAATAAGATTAAAAATATCTGAAGTGTATTTTTCATAGGGAAATGTTATAGCCATAAGATACATTTATTATGATAAAAGAAAAAATATTTTTAAAATCATGTACATACTTAATGACAATGTCAAAAACTTAGAATTATCTTAAATATATTTTGCAAATTTGCAAAAGAATTTCAATTTTAAATAAAAATGCCATCAATTTCTACCAAAGGGCTTTTAATGCCACAATCTCCAATAAGAAAACTTGTTCCTTATGCAGAAGCAGCAAAAAAGAACGGTACTAAAGTTTATCATTTAAATATAGGTCAACCTGATATTGAAACACCAAAAGTTGCTCTAGATGCAGTTAAAAACAATACATTAAAAGTACTTTCTTACGCTAGATCTGAAGGATCTGAAGAATACAGAGAAAAACTAGCTACATATTATAAAAAAAATAACATTAACATAAATGCTACAAATATTAATGTAACTACAGGGGGTTCTGAAGCTCTATTGTTTACTATTGGAAGTATCACCGATCCTGGAGATGAAATTATTATACCGGAACCTTTTTATGCAAACTATAATGGATTCTCAACTGCTTCCGGTGTTACTGTAGTTCCTGTAATTTCAAAAATTGAAGAAAATTTTGCATTACCTTCTATTGAAAACTTTGAGAAATTAATCACTTCAAAAACTAAGGCTATTTTAATTTGTAATCCTGGAAATCCAACAGGATACCTTTACAGTAAAGATGAGATTCAAAAATTAAAACAACTTGTTTTAAAATATGATTTATTCTTAATTGCAGACGAAGTCTACAGAGAATTTACTTATGATGGTCATCAACATCACTCTGTAATGTCTGAACCTGGCTTAGAGGAAAATGCAATTATGATTGACTCTGTATCTAAGCGCTATAGCATGTGTGGTGCTAGAATCGGCTGCATAGTTTCCAAAAATAAGGAGTTTATGAATACAACTATTAAATTTTCTCAAGCAAGATTAAGCCCACCAACTTATGCTCTTTTAGCCAGTGAAGCTGCTTTAGATACTCCTCAAAATTATTTTAATAAAGTTACCAAAGAATATGTTTCCAGAAGAAACACATTAATTTCTGAATTAAAACAAATAGAAGGTGTTAAAGTTGCTAATCCAAAAGGAGCATTCTATTGTGTAGCTGAATTACCAGTAGATGATGCTGATCATTTTGCTCAATGGATGTTAGAAAAATTTCACCACAAACATGAAACGTTAATGGTAGCACCCGCAAGTGGTTTTTACTCAACTGAAGGTGAGGGTAAAAATCAAATTCGTCTGGCATATGTTTTAAACAAAGTGGAATTAATTAGATGTGTAGAAATTTTAAAAATGGCATTGATAAGTTATCAAAAATAAAAAATGTAAGTTTGAACTAACTCAATTTAGTTATTCTTAATTTATTTTTTTACAATACTTACAACTTGAATATACAACAAAACATATCTCTTAAAGCCTATAATACGTTTGGAATAGATGTTTTTGCTAAAAGGTTTGTTATTGTAGATAGTGTGTACAATCTTCAAAAAATTTTAGCACAAGAAAAAAATATTTTTTTGCTTAGCGGAGGTAGCAATATGCTTCTCACTCAAAACATCAATAAGCTTGTTGTCTATATTAATATTAAAGGGATTTCTATTGATTTTGAAAATGAAAATGAAGTTCTTCTAACTGTAAATTCGGGAGAAAATTGGCACGAATTTGTAGTATGGTGTATTTCCCAAAATTATGGTGGTTTAGAGAATCTTTCTTTAATACCTGGACATGTAGGAACCTCACCTATTCAAAATATTGGTGCCTATGGTGTTGAAGTTAAAGATGTAATTACTAAAGTTGAAGCAATAGACATAAGTACTGCAAAGAGAATTGAATTTTCTAATGTAGACTGTGCGTTTGGTTATCGTAATTCTATTTTTAAAAATGAATTAAAAGGAAAGGTTGTTATTACTTCAGTCAGCTTCAAACTAAGCAAAAAGCAACATCAGTTACATACAAATTATGGTGCTATTGGACAACAATTGACCGCTAAGAACATTATCAATCCAACAATCAAAGATGTTTCAGATGCAGTGATATACATCAGAAAATCCAAGTTACCAGACCCAAAAAAAATTGGAAATAGCGGTAGTTTTTTTAAAAACCCAGTTATTTCCTCTGAAAAATTTATAAAACTGCAAGAAAAACATCCAACTATTCCGTTTTATAAAGTGGAAGCAAACAACAACACAGCTACCACTCTTTCATATAAAATACCCGCAGGTTGGTTAATAGAAACCATTGGTTTTAAAGGGAGGCGTTTTGGAGATTGTGGAGTTCATGAAAACCAAGCACTAGTTTTAGTTAACTATGGAAATGCTAAAGGGTCAGATATTCTTAAACTTGCAAAAAAAATTCAACAAGCTATTTTGCATACTTTTGAAATTGCATTAGAAATTGAAGTAAATGTTATTAAATAAGCTTTAATAACATTTTATTGAAGTATAAATACTGTTATTTATTTCATTTTATTTAGATATTAAATGCTACTTAATATTGGTATAAGACACAACTATTTTTTATAGAAGAAAGAGTATATTTGTACGATAAAATATATTACTATGAAACTTGTTTTATTAACCATTGCATTATTATCTCTGGGAGTAGCTGGTATAGCTATAAAAATTTGGACAAAAAAAGATGGTGAATTTGCCGGAACTTGTGCCAGTCAAAACCCAGTACTAAACAAAGATGGTGAAGCATGTGGTTTTTGTGGTAAAACTCCCGACCAGTTTCAAGATTGTGCCGAACCTTCTCATAATTAAAGACTGATGATTTTTACTGTTCTAATCTACATTTTTGTAGCTATTGCAGTAATTCAACTTGGTTATTTATTTAGTTTTATTCCAATTTGCTATATTTATAAAAAACTATATTCAAAATCAAGGCATTGGAAATAACAAAGGAAATTTTGACTGCTAACATTCATAAAGCAAAAGAAGGAAACCAAGGTTCTTTTAACTTTCTATTGCATCACTTTTGGTCTAATGTTTACAACTATCAGCTAAAGAGAACTCACAATGAAAATGACGCTGAAGATATTACCATTCAAACCTTTTCAAAAGCCTTTGATAAAATTAACACTTTTGATGAAAAATACCTGTTTAAGACCTGGTTAATTACCATTTCAAAAAACATACACATAGATCTTATTAGAAGAAATAAAAAATCTATCAATACAGCTACTAGTGAAAAACAAGAAGCTGAAGCGTACAAGATTGTTGACGACAATCCTACACCAGAAGACAAAATTATTACCGAACAAAACTTAGCCAAGCTGTTGCTAAATATTAAACAACTGAAACCAAAATACCAAGAAGTGATTCATTTGCGTTTTTTTAAAGAATTGAGTTATAAAGAAATTTCTCAAGAAATTAATGAACCAATGAACAATGTAAAAGTAAAATTATTACGTGCTAAAAAGCTATTGGCAGAGATTATAAAGAAATCTGAATGAAAAAAAACATCTTTAAATCTTTAGGTCCTGGATTACTTTTTGCAGGAGCAGCGGTTGGTGTTTCTCATTTGGTACAATCTACGAGGGCTGGTGCAAATTTTGGATTTGGATTACTATGGGTATTACTTTTAGCTACTATTTTTAAATATCCTTTTTTTCAATTTGGCCCCAGATATGCAGCTGCTACAGGAGAAACATTATTAGATGGATATAAAAAATTAGGAAACGTAGTTTTAGCTATTAGTTTTGCTATTAGCTTTTTAACCATGTTTATTATTCAAGCTGCAGTGACTATAGTTACAGCTGGTTTGGCTATCAATATTTTTGGAACTTTTGATTTATTTACTTGGTCTGTACTCATTACAATTAGCAGCATGATTATCTTGCTAGTAGGAAAATACAAATTGCTAGATGGTTTAATGAAATATGTAATTTTATTACTAACCATATGCACATTATTTGCCGTAACTGCTGCATTATTAAAAAACAATCAAGCTTTTAGTTTTGAGCAAGTGATTCCAAAAGGAACTATTGAAATTACCTTTTTAATTGCCTTTTTAGGTTGGATGCCAACATCTTTAGATATTTCTATTTGGCAATCTATTTGGTCTGTAGAAAAAGAAAAAATATCACATCAAAAAATAACGCCTAAACAAGCTATATTCGATTTTAACGTTGGCTATATTGGCACCATATTCTTAGCAGCCTGTTTTTTAATATTAGGAGCTTTGGTAATGCATAATTCTGAACAAAGTTTTTCTAATAAAGGAGGTGTTTTTGCTGGACAATTGATAGAGCTATATACCAAGAATTTAGGAAATTTTGCTTATGTATTTATTGCAATTGCAGCTTTAACCACCATGTTTAGCACCACTATTACTGCTTTAGATGCATCACCAAGAGCTATGTCTAAAGCCAATAAATTGTTGTTTCCTACAAAAATAAAATTGAACTATTGGTTTTGGATAGTAGTACTGAGTTTAGGAACCTTTATAATTTTAAAATACTTTAGTGATAATATGGGCTTGATGGTTAAAATAGGAACCATACTTTCTTTTTTAACAGCACCATTTTATGCTATTTTAAACTATATTTTAATTACTGGAAAACACACACCTAAAGAACATAGACCTTCTATATATTTGAAAATCTTAAGTATCTGTGGAATTATTTTTTTAGTAGGATTTAGTGCTTGGTTCTTATTGAATTTATAATAGTTTTCTTCGTAACTTTGCGTCATAAATTATCACAAAAATGGCAAACGATACTGCTGTACTTACTAAGCGAGTAAAAAAACCAGATTGGTTACGTGTAAAGTTACCTGTAGGTAAAAAATACACAGAACTAAGAGGCTTGGTAGATAAATATAAATTAAATACTATTTGTACTAGCGGTAGCTGCCCTAACATGGGAGAGTGCTGGGGTGAAGGAACTGCTACCTTTATGATTTTAGGAAACATTTGTACCAGATCCTGTGGTTTTTGTGGTGTAAAAACCGGAAGACCCGAAACAGTAGAATGGGATGAGCCAGAAAAAGTAGCAAGATCAATTAAAATTATGGGCATTAAACATGCCGTAGTTACTTCCGTAGATAGAGATGATTTAAAAGATGGAGGGTCTATTATCTGGGCAGAAACTGTAGATGCCATTAGAAGAGCAAACCCTAATACAACTCTAGAAACATTGATCCCTGATTTTCAAGGAAAAACTTCACAAATAGATAGAATTATAGCAGTACACCCTGAGGTAGTTTCTCACAATATGGAAACAGTTCGAAGACTTACCCGAGAAGTTCGTATACAAGCAAAATATGATAGAAGTCTAGGGGTTTTACAATACCTTAAGGAAAAAGGAATGAGAACTAAAACTGGCCTAATGTTAGGTCTTGGTGAAACAGAAGAAGAAGTGATTCAAACTATGAAAGATCTACAAGGAGTAGGCTTGGATGTTTTAACAATTGGACAGTATTTACAACCTACAAAAAAACACTTGCCTGTTAAAGAATTTATTACGCCAGATCAGTTTAAAAAATACGAAACCTTAGGCCTAGAAATGGGCTTTATGTATGTAGAAAGTGGTGCCTTGGTTCGCTCTTCTTACAAGGCTCATAAGCACGCCAAGTAAAATTTCAGATTTTTTCATAAACATTAAACAATAAAGTTAAATAAATGTGAAAATTATATTTTTTTAACACTAAATAATCTAAATAACTAATTCTGGCACAGTAGTTGATTTATTAATTTAAAAATTGATTATTTGATTTTTAAAAGTGATTTGAATTAGTTTTAACTATAAAACCATCTCCGAGGAGATGGTTTTTTAAATTTATAAATAATAGTACTAAGCTATGATTTATCTACTGCTTGGAGTTTTTTTGCTACTGCATCTACCTCATCTAATACTCTTAGTAAATTACCACTCCACAATTTTTCAATTTCATCTTCTGTGTACCCTCTTTTTACTAGCTCTGAGGTTACATTTAACGTTTCAGAAGCGTCATTCCATCCATAAATTCCTCCTCCTCCATCAAAATCTGAACTTATACCAACATGATCTAACCCCATTTTTTCTACCAAATAATCTATATGATCTACGAAATCTGCAACATCCACTGGTTTTGGATCTGAATCATTCATCATTAAAGTTACCTCCTCCGACATTGCTCTGTATTCCTTTACATAAGTTTCTCGGTCAGTAGTCCCTAATTTTCTAATCTGATCCCAAGACAGCATCTCTATTCCTCTTTCTTTGGCTAAATTTTCAATTTTTTCAGAGATAGCAGTTGAATATGCATTATGTTTTTCTGAGCTCACATAAGAGCTAAATGCTACTGTTTGAACTACCCCACCATTAGACTTCATCCATTCTAATTGCTCATCATCTAAATTTCTACTATGATTGCATAAAGCTCTTGCTGATGAATGAGATGCTATAATTGGAGCCTTGGATAGAGATATCATGTCTTTTATAGATTGTTTAGATGGATGAGAAACATCAATCATCATACCCCATTTATTCATTTCCTTGATAACCTGCTTTCCAAGATTACTCACTCCTTTATCTATCCACAGACTATCTTTTTCTCCAGTATTAGAGTCACAAAACTGACTGTGACCGTTGTGAGATAATGACATGTATCTAGCTCCTCTGTCATAAAATTCTTTTACTCTAGATATATCTGTACCTAGTGGATAAGCATTCTCTACTCCTATCATAGCTATTTTCTTACCTTTAGCATGTAGTTCTCTGGCTTCTTTAGAACTAACTGCTAAACCTATTCTTTGAGGTGCAATTTCTTTAGTTAATCTTTCTATAGCATCAAATTTACTAATTGCATTTTCATAAGCTTTATCATACCCATCTGGAGTTAATTCTCCTTGCCCCGTATAAACTATGAACCATGCAACGTCTAATCCGCCAGCTTCCATATTGGGCAGATTTACCTGATTTCCTATGTCTTTTGTATAGTTTTTGTCAGCAGTAAAATTAGAAACACTAATATCTACATGAGTATCTAGGACTAATACTCTATTGTGAATAGCTTTTGCTTTTTCTAAAACTTTATCTGAATAATTCATAGGATTGTTTGAAGGTTGTTGAATAGTAGTACATGATACAATAAACAATGTAAAAAAGATAATTTTTAAAATTTTCATAATTAATAATTTCATTATTAATCATAAAGATACTAATCTTACTTGATTATTGTAAGTAATCTTGATGTAGAAATATATCCTAAATAAACCCTTGTTCACGCATCCAATCATCATTAAACATTTTCCCAACATATCTGCTTCCATGATCATGAAACAAAACTACTACTACATCATCTTTTGTAAAATGTTCTTTTAACTGAAGAAGCCCCTTAATTGCTGCTCCTGCAGAATTCCCCAAAAACATTCCTTCTTCTTTTGCAAGTCTTTGAGTATAAATTGCTGCATCTTTATCAGTTACTTTAGTAAATCCATCAATCAATGAAAAGTTTACATTAAGTGGTAAGATATCTTCTCCGATACCCTCAGTAACATATGGATAAATTTCATTTTCATCAAAAATACCAGTTTCATGATATTTTTTAAAAACTGATCCGTAAGTATCTATTCCCCAAATTTTTATATTGGGATTCATCATTTTCAAATAGCTTCCAACACCAGAAATAGTTCCACCTGTTCCTACTCCAACAACAAAATGAGTTATTTTACCACTAGTTTGTTCCCATATTTCTGGACCTGTACTTTTAAAATGTGCTTTGCAATTACTTGGATTGTCATATTGGTTTACATACCAAGAATTTGGAGTTTCTTTTCCTAATTTTTTAGACACTGAATAATAAGATTTGGGGTCATCTGGCTCAACATCAGTTGGGCAAACAACTACCTCTGCTCCAACTGCTCTGAGAATATCAACTTTTTCTTTAGATTGTTTATCAGCCATTACAAAAATACACTTATATCCTTTAATTACAGCTGCTAATGCTAATCCCATACCAGTATTTCCTGAAGTACCCTCTATAATAGTTCCTCCTGGTTTTAAACGCCCATCCGCTTCTGCATCTTCAATCATCTGTAGGGCCATTCTATCTTTTACAGAATTTCCTGGATTAAAAGTTTCATATTTTGAAAGAACTAAACATGGTAAATCTTTTGTCAAATGATTTATCTTAACTAAAGGA
>Ga0228623_1000707_pt1 | contig 12190 bp, 9 predicted proteins | sample 28DmetaG_FD_182856 | JGI IMG/M metagenome (GOLD analysis project Ga0228623, IMG submission 182856) | Seawater microbial communities from Monterey Bay, California, United States - 28D | ecosystem: Environmental > Aquatic > Marine > Coastal | place: USA: California | collected 2016-10-04 | reverse complement strand
CTTTATATCTATTAGAGAGGATGATGCTTTCCACACATGGGCAGATAATCAACCTAAGTGGGTACAGGATGCTCTCTATGAAAATGTAGATGATGCTAAATCTGTATCTCGTGTTATTGACTTATACAAATCTGATATGGGTATTACTAAAAGTAAAACGTCTTCATCAGATAAAGGCGCAGCGAGTTCTGTAAAGAGTAAACGCTCAGCCGCACCAGAGCCAGAAGACAGTTCATCTTACTTACGTGAGTCACAAATTGCTAAGATGAGCATTAAAGAATACGAGAAGCGTCAAGAAGAAATTATGGACGCTCAACGTAACGGTAAATTTATTTACGATTTATCAAAGAAATAGTTGACATCTGTTTAAAGATGGATACAACTAGGTGCATGTACAGGTTACTTGAACTGCCTGTACATGCTTATAACTAAGCTCTATCCACAAAAAAGAACTACCTCAGACTAAAGGCCCAGCGCTTAACGGATGGCAATCCCTAAAGCAAAGCTGACTACCCTATTAAGAAGAGCCTCTTTAGTTGGTATGAAGCGTATAATGTCACGCCATATCTATAAGGAGATTACACAATGGCTATTACTTCCGCAAGTGGTGGATTTAACGGAAACTTTTCCCCAATTATCTACTCAAAACAAGCACAGATCGCACTTCGTCGTGCAGCTGTAGCTAACGCAATCACTAATAACTCTTACTTTGGTGAGATTGCAAACCAAGGCGATGTTGTTCGCATTCAAAAAGAACCAGATGTGACTGTAAACGCTCTTGAGCGTCACACAGCTATCTCTGTTGAAAAGTTGAATGATGAAGACTTCTCTTTGACTATTGACAAAGCTAACTACTTTGCGTTCAAGATGGATGACATCGAGGACCAATTCTCAAATGTTGACTACGTTAGCCTAGCTGCTGACCGTGCAGCGTTTAAAATGGCTGACTCAATGGACGCAGACATTCTATCATACATGTCAGGTCACACAACTGCAGGTGCTTTCATTACCGCAACATCAGGTGATGCACAGCACGACACAGCTGGAAACCTAACAGGTGAGTTTTTAACTGCTAACCATTTGGACGCAACGGACTTCGGTTCATTGGGTTCTGCTGACTCTGCTTCAACAGCATATGCTAATGGCGATTCAATCCCATTGGCTCCACGTCTTCCAGGCGCAACAGCGTTGTCTACAGCGACTGTTTCACCTTTGACAGTGGTTGCTCGTATGGCACGTCAAATGGATCAAGCAAATGTTGACTCAAGAGGTAGATGGCTGGTATTAGACCCGGTATTTATTGAGATGCTCAAAGACGAAGATTCACGTATGTTGAATGCTGACTTCGGTGGAGCAGGTCTACAAAACGGCTTGGTCTTAAACAACCTACACGGCTTCCGTATTTACCAATCTAACTCACTACCTGCAAAAGGTACAGGGGCTGGAACTTCTGGTGCATTAGCACAAGACGTAAACTTTGGTGTTATCGTAGCTGGTCAAGACGATGCTGTTGCTTCTGCTGAGCAGATCAACAAGGTCGAGAACTATCGTGACCCAGATTCATTCGCTGACATCGTTCGCGGTATGCATCTTTACGGGCGCAAGATTCTTCGCCCAGAAGCATTAGTCACAGCGCACTACAACGCTGCGTAATAAAACTTAATATTGGGGCTGGTTTTATACTAGCCCCTTTATGTACATTTAAAACCTCTTAGGAATTAACATGGCGACTTATATAAATCTAGTGAATGAATTACTTCGTCGTCTTAACGAAGTTGAGATTAGTGAAGCAGACTTTACTACAACTAAAAACGTTCAATCTCTAGCTAAAGATGCTGTTAATTCTTCTATACGTGAAATACTACAAGATGCACAGGAGTGGCCTTTCACTCTAGTAACATATCAACATACGTTATCTTCTGGTACTAGCATATATGATTTCCCTGCTGATTATTCAAAAGCTGATTGGGAAACTTTCTATCTAACAAATGCAGAATCTGCCCACCCTACACACCTACCTAGTATCTCTTACGAAAGTTATGTATCAGAAAAGAGAAGCATAGATGATGTAGCTGGTGTAAGTGGCTATGGTAAGCCTACTACTGTATATAAAACACAGAGCACTAAGTTTGGAGTCACGCCTCCTCCTGATGCTTCTTATGTTATAGAGTATAGCTACTGGAAGTTCCCTGCAGATTTAACACTCAGTGATGACATTTGTATAATACCTGACAGATTTAGACATGTAGTACTTGATGGTGCTATGATGTACTTAATGCACTTTAGATCTAATGAACAGTCTGCACAGTTACATGCGGATAAGTTTAAAAAAGGTATAAAGACTATGCGTAGACTATTAGTAGATACTAAAGATTACCTAAGGTCTACTGTAATAAACCGAGTAGGAAACTCTTTCTATAAGAATGATGTTTAAATGGCAGATAAGCTTAATACATACCTATCAGTTTGTGCTGGAGGATTGATCACTAATGTTGATCCTTTAACCCAAGCTTCAAACTTATCAGGTAGTGCCATACGCATGATAAACTATGAACCTGCTTTAGCTGGTGGTTATCGTCGTGTTAGTGGCTACTCTAATGAATATGGTACTGTTCCAGGGACAGGTGCTGTGCTAGGTGTAGCAGTAAATGGCAACTTAGATGATGGTATATTTGCATGTAGAAAACCTACATCTGGTCACGACTACTTATACAAGTGGCAGGATTCAAGTGATTCTTGGGTAGCTATACCTGAGGTTGGCAATCCTGATATGACTAATGTTAGTAAAATAAGATTTACTAGCTTTAACTGGGCAGGTGAAGTATTACTTCTTACGGATGGAGTAAACCCTGCATCTGCATATAATGGTACTGCATACTCACAGATAACACACGCACAAGCTCCAAATGACCCTAAATATTCTGAAGAGTTTGCATCTCACATTTTTCTGTGTGGTGATTCCTCTGAACCATATAATATATATTTTAGTGCTCCTCTAAACTACTCTGACTTTAGCCCTGCAAATGGTGCTGGTGTTATTAATGTAGGTTATACTATAACAGCTATTAAAAAGTTCCGTAACCAATTATATATCTTTGGTGCTAACAATATTAAAAGGCTGACAGGTAATAATGCAGCTAACTTTGTCTTAGAGAATGTTACTTCAAATATGGGTTGCCTTGCTCCTGATTCTGTAGTAGAATTTGGTGGTGACTTACTTTTCTTAGGACCTGATGGTATACGTCCTATTTCTGGTACTGATAAAATTGGTGATGTTGAACTTGCTACTGTGTCTAAAGAAATACAGTCTATCTTCGATAACTACTATTTATCAGAACAGATAACAGACATTTCTATTGTGGTACTTAGGAAGAAGTCACAGTTTAGATTCTTCTTTAAGAATGACTCATCTCTATCTTTAATAGGTGGTATACGTAAGAGTCAGAATAAACAGAGTATCTTTGAGTATAGTCAGTTGATTGGTATAGAAGCTAACTGCGTTGATAGTGGATATATAGGACAGTTTGAACACGTAATACACGGTGATGGTTCTGGTAAAGTACATCGCCAAGAAAGAGGTAATAGTTTTGATGGACAAGATATATTTAGTCTATATCAAAGCCCTTACTTTTACATGGAAGATCCAGAGGTACGTAAGGTAGTGCATAAAGTAAATACATACCTTAAGTCTGAAGGTAACACAGAAGTATTTGTTGGTGTATCGTATGATTATGATGATACAAATACAGTAAGCCCAACAAACTATGAGTTTACTACAGAGGGAGCTGCTTCCATTTATGGTACAGCTATATATGGAGCAGGTGGTATATATGATGGTAACCCATCCCCTAAAACTCTTACCAACATATCTGGGTCAGGTAATTCTGTTTCAGTGAATTATGTTACAAACAATACAAATGCAAGTCATACTATACAGGCAATAGCCTTGACGTATGAGACAGCCGACAGGAGATAATACTTTGGCAGGTTACGTAAGACAGTCTATAGCAGACATAGTACCAACAGCTACACTTCGTGCAGCACCTATTAACGCTGAGTATAACAAACTCCGTGATGCATTTGCTGTATCAAGTGGACACAAGCATGATGGCTCAACAGGAGAAGGTGGATACATTCCACTTATCGGTGATGTTGATGCGCTAAACAAAGTTGTTATAAACACTAACAATAATACAGTTGGTGTATTCGTAGAAGTATCCTCAGCTGCTGTAGAACAAGTACGTTTCCAAGATGGTGTTATACTTCCAGTTACAACTAATGATATTGACTTAGGTTCAAGCTCAGCTAAGTTTAAAGATTTACACTTACAAGGTACAGCCACACTAGCTACTGTAGATATTAATGCAGGTAATATTGATGGTACTATCTTAGGTGCTTCAACACCTACAACTGCTACATTCACAAGTGCTACACTAAACAATAACTTGAGTGTTACAGGTACATCAACACTTACAGGCACTACAACTATTACATCCGTAGACCTTAACTCTGGAGCTATTGATAATGCCACTATAGGTTCAGCTACACCAGCGGCAGGTACATTTACGACACTTAATGCCAACACTTCTTTAGTAGCCGCTACAGCCGATATTAATGGTGGTACGATAGATGGAGCTGCACTAGGTGCGTCAGTACCAAGCACAGGCTCATTCACTACACTAGGTGCCTCAGGTACATCAACACTTGCTACTGTAGACATTAACGGTGGTAACATCGATGGTACTATTATAGGTGCTTCTGCAACAGCCGCAGGTAGCTTCACAACGCTATCTACAACAGGCCAAGCTACCCTAGCTACTGCAGACATCAATGGTGGCTCTATAGATGGTTCTACAATAGGTGCATCATCTGCATCCACTGGTGCATTTACTACACTAACTTCATCAGGTGGTATCACAGGTAATATTACTGGTAACGTAACTGGTAATACTGCTGGTGTTCATACAGGAAATGTAACAGGTAACGTCACTGGTAATCTAACTGGTAACGTAACAGCAGGTTCTGGTACATCTACATTCACTAACGTAACTATTGATGGTACGTTAAACATGAATGCTGGTACATCAGCTACTATACAAAATCTTACTGCTCCAACTAATGATCTTGATGCCGCAACTAAGAAGTATGTAGATGATGAAATATCTACGTTGATTGGTGATGCAGGTGCAGGGCTAGATACACTAGGTGAACTAGCTGATGCTCTAAATGATGATGATGCATTCAGCACTACAGTAACTAACTCCATTGCGACTAAACTACCAAAAGCTGGTGGCACAATGACAGGTGCTATCGCAATGAGTACCAACAAGATTACAGGTGCAGGTGATCCTACATCAGCACAAGACGTAGCAACTAAAGCATATACAGATGCACAGAGAGATACCCGTGTAGCTAAGACAGGTGATACAATGTCTGGTGCATTAGCTATGGGTAACAATAAGATCACTGGTCTTGCTACACCTACTGCTGGTACTGATGTTACTAATAAAACGTATGTAGATGGTATCTTAGGTTCAGCTACTGTCGCCGCTACTTCAGCTACGAATGCCGCTACAAGTGAAACCAATGCGGCTACTTCAGCTACTGCGGCAAGTAACTCTGCAACATCTGCGGCTACAAGTGCTACTAATGCCGCAGCTTCCTATGACAACTTTGATGATAGATACTTAGGTGCTAAGTCATCTGCTCCTACAGTAGACAATGATGGTGATGCTCTTATCACAGGTGCATTATACTTTAACAGCACAACTAACATTATGAACGTATACGGTTCTGGTGGTTGGCAGTCAGCAGGTTCTGCGGTTAATGGTACATCAGAACGTACCACATATACAGCTACGGCAGGTCAAACAGTATTTGCCGCTACATATGATACTGGCTATATTGATGTGTATCTCAATGGTGTTAAACTATTAGTTGGCACAGACTTCACAGCTACAAATGGTACAAGCATCACATTAGCATCAGGTGCATCAGTAAATGATGTAGTTGATATTGTAGCTTATGGTACGTTTGTATTAGCAGATCATTATACTAAGACTGCATCAGATGCACGTTATGTTGAAGTTGCTGGCGATACCATGACGGGTAACTTGTCATTCGGTGACAACGACAAAGCCATCTTCGGTGCTGGGTCTGACCTACAGATTTACCATGATGGGTCTAATAGCTATGTTGATGATGCAGGTACTGGAAATTTATATGTTCGTGGCAATGATGTTATTATCGGTAAATATACAGGTGAAACTTATCTGTTTGGAAATGCCGATGGTGAAGTTAGAATATATCACGATGGCAATCAGAAGTTTCAAACAACATCAACAGGTATTGACGTTACAGGAACAACTGTAACAGATGGTTTAACTGTTAATAGTGGCGATACTTCATCTTTCCTAACAATTAGAAATGGCAGTAACAGTTCTTTCACAAAGTTATATTCTGATTTGAACGGAGTTACAATATTAGATGTGGATGCTACTAACTCAGGTTCATCCCCAAGATTTCAAATAGATGTAAGCGAGGTTCAGGCATTAAGAATTACAGAAGGCGGCGACATCAGCTTCTACGAGGACACAGGCACAACTGCTAAGTTCTTCTGGGATGCGAGTTCTGAACGTCTTGGTATTGGGACGAGTTCGCCTAGTGATGCTCTTTCAGTGTTTACATCTGCTGACAACGGCAACAACTCATCCTATACGCAAGCTGAAATATCTTTCGGTAATGCCGCTTATCCAGTTACTATAGGCTCTTATCGTTACGGCGGCTCATACCTTAACGGAATTGACTTTTATTACAATAATGGAAGCCCCCAACTTGGTATGCGCATCGACTCATCAGGCAACTTGTTGGTGGGTAAGTCGAGTGCTTCTTACAGTACAGAAGGTCAAGAGTTTAGGGCGAATGGAGCTACGGTTTTAGGACGTTCTGGAGCTGAACCTCTAAATCTAAATAGAATTGGTAGTGATGGTGGCATTCTAAACTTTAACAAAGACGGCACAACTGTAGGTAGTATTGGTGTAAGGAGTAATGACATTCTTTATACTGCCACTGCAGATAATGCAGGGCAAAAGTGGGATGGAGACAACCAGAGAATTGACCCATGTAACGCAGATGGAAGTACAAGAGATGGCCTTTTAGATTTAGGACACAATACAGGCCGCTACAAAGACCTCTACCTATCAGGCGGTGTCTACCTCGGCGGTACTGGGTCGGCTAATAAGTTGAGTGATTATGAAGAGGGCAACTTTAGCCCTTCTTTAATAGGCTCTATAAGTGGATCATATGAATCTACAAATTTAGGCCGCTATACAAAAGTAGGCAGGGCAGTGTATGTGCAAATGTCTTTTAATAACATAGCAACAACTGCTGTTTCAGGTAATCTTTCAATTACAGGCTTACCATATTCTACAAGTAGTGTAGATTGCGTTGATATGTACCATCCAATGCAGGTTTACAACCTCAACTGGCCAGCTACCGCAAAAGCAGTTTATGTGTTTCAATCTAGTAGTTCTGGGAGTTCCAATTTGGAACTTTTTTATAGCAGAGATGCTGCTGCAAGTATTGCACTCTCAAATGCTGATTTAACTGGAACATATTTAAGATTAGCTTTTACTTACAACACTGCGGCATAACTATACGCCTAGTGGATTCTAGGCATAGACAGGTGGCAATCACGCCACGATAAAAACAGGAGGCCAATATGGCACTTACAGAAACACAAGTAGAAGATAAGATTGAAGTCGTAGGAGATTACAAGCATGTGCAAGTTCGTACAGCTACAGTGATAGCTAGAGATGGCACAGAGATTAGTCGCTCATTCCATCGTCACGTCTTAACTTGCTCAACTAAATCAGATGATACATGGGGTGACACTGACATCTCAGGTGAGTCAACAGAAGTACAAGCTATCTGTAGCGCAGTTTGGACAAGTGCAGTGAAGACTGCATACCAGACAGCTATGGATGCACAAACCAACCCCTAACCAAAAACTTAAAGGAGTTTATAATGGGAAAAACAGAAAAAAACCCAACTATAACGGTAAATGATAAAGAATACGAAATTGATAATATGACTGATCAGCAAAAGACTATGATCAACCATATCACCGACTTAGATCGAAAGATTTCTACAACGCAATTTAACCTAGATCAGCTAGGCATTGGTAGAGAAGCTTTCGTCAAAATGCTTGCAACTTCCCTGGAAGAACCAGCCGTAGAAGAAGCAGCTTAATATTATAATAAGAGGGATTAGCCACAATGAGTAAGGCAAGAGTTTTAGCCAATTTAATATCTGACAATGCTGAACTAGCAGATGGACAGATTTCTGTTGCGGAAGTTGTTGGTGCTGCACCCACGGCTAGTCCCACATTCACTGGCACAACTACTGTTAACGGTAATGTTTCAGTAGACGGCGGCACGATCAAGCTAGACGGAAACTATCCTGTTGGTACAGACAACGTGGCGTTGGGTGATACTGCGTTGGATAGCTTAACTTCTGGTGGAAACAACACTGCGGTAGGTGGTGTATCATTAACTGCACTTACAACAGGGAATAACAATCATGCGTTTGGTCATGGTGCATTGCAATCAAATGTATCTGGCGGTGAAAACGTAGCCATTGGCCGCCTTGCGTTACAGGCAAACACTGCGTCAGCTAACACTGCTGTTGGTCACAATGCTGGGTATAACAACACCACGGGGGCTAACAATACAGCCATTGGTTATGCTTCTCTAGTGAACAACACCACCGCATCCAACAACACAGCAGTTGGGTATCAATCCCTTTACGCTAATACAGGTGTAGATAACTCTGCACTTGGTTATCAATCATTATGGGCTAATACAACGGGTGTAGACAATAGTGCCTTTGGTCGATCTGCACTTGCTTTAAATACTACAGGACGTGATAATAATGCTTTTGGGTATACTGCACTATATGCTAATACAACAGGTAACTATAATGTAGCTTTAGGTAAAGAAGCACTACGCTTCAACACCACTGCATCAGAGAACACAGCAGTTGGTAGACAGTCTCTTTACACAAATACAACAGGAGCGTTAAATGTTGCTTTAGGAAGCACTGCGCTTTACTTTAACACAACAGGAAGCAATAATGTTGGTATAGGCCCATATGCTTTATATGGAAACACCACCGCATCTAACAACACGGCAGTGGGGTATCAAGCATCATATAGTAGCACTGAGACAGGTGGCAACACTGCCGTTGGTTACCAATCACTCTATGCAAGCACTGGCAGCGATAACTCTGCGGTAGGTATTCGTTCTTTAACAAGTAACACAACTGGCACAAAAAACACTGCGTTGGGGTATGATGCACTCCGCTCCAACACTACCGCCTCCCGCAACACAGCGGTTGGTTATCAGGCAGGGTATAGTAATACTACTGGCGATTTACTTGTAGCTGTTGGTACGGGTGCTTTATATTCAAACACCACAGGGTCTAATAATACAGCAGTTGGTATGGATGCTTTAAGCAAAAACACTACAGGTATTCGTAATACTGCTTTAGGTAGGACAGCTTTACAAGAAAACACGACAGCAAATGACAACACTTCAGCGGGTTATTTTTCTATGTACCGAAATACCACAGGCCAATTAAATACGGCATTTGGTTCGGATGCTTTAAAAGAAAACACGACAGGTTCTAATAATGTTAGTTTAGGTTATAGGTCACTCTACTCAAACACCACCGCAAGTAACAACACTGCCGTGGGGTATCAGTCGCTTTTAACTAATACTACGGGTACTCAAAACGTATCAGTCGGCTATCAAGCTCTTTACAGCAATACAACTAATGGAGACAACACTGCGGTTGGCTTCCGTGCGGGTCGCAGTAACACAACTGGTTATCGGCTTACGGCAATTGGCTATGATGCAGCTTATAGCCACACAACAGGCATTGCTAATGTTTCTCTCGGTTATCGTGCGGGATATAGCAATCAAACCAGCAATGACAATGTGGCGATTGGTTCAGATGCACTCTATCACAACACAGCTGGAAATAACACAGGTGTTGGTTCTGGCGCATTAAGTAGCAACACAAGCGGTACAGCGAATGTTGGATTAGGTCGTGCTACTCTCAACAGCCTCACCACTGCAAACCATAACACAGGTGTTGGTAGAGAGGCTGGGTTTGCAGTTACTACTGGTACTGAAAACGTAGTAGTTGGATCGGATGCTTTACGTTTTTGCACTACGGGCAGTTACAACACAGTAGTGGGTAAACAAGCTCATTTTAGCGGTAATGGTAGCCATAATACTTGCATAGGAAGAACTGCTGGCTTAGTCTTGTCAGGCAGTCTTGGTTCTAACACATTCATAGGCTCTGGCGCTGGGCGTGAAATAACAACTGGCGCTAAAAACTCCATCATTGGTTCATATGGCGGCAACCAAGGCGGCCTAGACATCCGCACATTAAGCAACCTCATCGTGTTGTCTGATGGGGATGGTAATCCTAGGGTTCATATTGATAGTTCAGGTGCAGTTCTTATTGGCACAGGGTTTGCTACTACAGGTGGAAGTTCAGGTATAAAGATTAATTCTACCGGAGCTGGGATACAGACAAAAGCTGGGACATCAGGATTTCACTACCACAATCGTTTTTATAATTCCAATGGACAAGTTGGTTATATATCCACTCAAAATAGTGCTACAAACTACAACACATCCTCAGACTACAGGCTTAAAGAAAACGTAAACTACACTTGGGATGCTACAACTAGATTAAAGCAACTCAAGCCAGCAAGGTTTAACTTCATAGCTGACGCTGACACTACAGTTGATGGTTTCTTAGCACATGAAGCACAAGCAGTTGTACCAGAAGCAGTACATGGAACGCACAACGAAGTTGATGAAGATGGCAATGCAGTAATGCAGGGTATAGATCAGTCTAAACTTGTACCACTATTAGTAAAAACAATCCAAGAGCTAGAGGCTCGTATTACAGCTTTAGAAGGAGCATAACCAATGGATGAATTAACAGCAGAACAAATCGCACAGAACTACTCAGCAATGGGTGACTCAGTTGCACTTATCAATGACGTGATAGCAGGGAATGCTATGGCAGATGATGATGCAGCAGATCGACAAGACTGTGTGGATCGTAATACTCAGCACCTAGAATTAATGGTAGCTAAAGATTACTGGACATCAGAAGATATGACAGCAGCAAATGCGGCTGTTACAGCAGGAAATGGATATACAGCTTCTTAGTATTATCCTTATAAATACAATAAAGATACACTAAGGAAATAGTATGGCTAATCCAAATTCAAGAGATACACTTATAGAGTACTGCTTACGCAGACTAGGTGATCCTGTGATTGAGATCAATGTTGATCCTGATCAGCAAGAAGATCGTGTTGATGAAGCATTGCAATACTATCAAGAGTTTCACTCAGATGCTACTATGAGAACGTTTCTTAAGCATCAAGTTACAGCTGATGATGTTACTAATGAGTATATCACTCTGAGTTCTAATGTACAATTCGTATCTAGAATGTTCTCTGTTGATGGTGGTACCATGACAAGAAACTTCTTTGATGTTAAGTACCAATTACATCTAAACGATATTGCAAACATGCACAGCTATATTGGTGACCTTGCATACTACGAACAAATGCAACAATACCTCTCATTACTCGATATGAGAATGAATGGTAACCCTCAAGTTAATTTTGTACGTAAACAGAATAGACTTTATATTCACGGTGAGTTTGCTAACAAAGATATTAAACAAGGTGATTATATTATCATTGAGATCTATGAAGTTATCGATGCTAATACTCACACCAAAGTATATAATGATATGTGGTTAAAAGAATATACGACAGCTCTTATCAAACAGCAATGGGGTGCTAACCTTATGAAGTTTGAGGGTATGCAATTACCAGGTGGTGTTATGTTAAACGGTCGTCAATTGTATGATGATGCAACTGGTGATATAGATCGTCTGAGAGAATCAATCAGACTAGAACATGAGATGCCAGCAGACTTCTTTGTAGGATAAAAAATGGCTACTAATCCATATTTCAGTCAATCAGTAAGATCAGAACAGAGTCTATTCGAGGATATTGTAATAGAGTCATTAAAGATGTATGGTCAAGATATATACTATCTACCAAGAGATATTGTTAACGAAGATAGAATCT
>Ga0228623_1000675_pt1 | contig 12576 bp, 9 predicted proteins | sample 28DmetaG_FD_182856 | JGI IMG/M metagenome (GOLD analysis project Ga0228623, IMG submission 182856) | Seawater microbial communities from Monterey Bay, California, United States - 28D | ecosystem: Environmental > Aquatic > Marine > Coastal | place: USA: California | collected 2016-10-04 | reverse complement strand
ACATCTTTTAATTTTTTAGCGCCGGGTTTGACTTCATTTCCGTGATAATAATATCCTAAATCTTTGACATATTCTGCGTTATGAATTACAGGATAGCCCATCCAAGCTGCATCTAAATATATGTAATTTAAAGGGTTCATCATTTGATGACATATTAAAATGTCTGAATAGTTACCTAAAAATGAACTAGTAACCTGTCTTCCTTCTACAAACAACTTTTTATCTCTTTTTAAATCGAATGTATTTGTGACAGATAAGAAATTCTGTTTTTTACTCATTCTATCACCACCGACAATATTAACTTCCTTTATTTTTTCTGGATTGCTTCTATAGTATGTTTCTGCTACCATTAGGGGATACATTGCATATTTTACTATATTCATATTAGGCTCCATTATAGATATTCTCTTAGGCTCCCCAGTATTGCTATAGTGCATACTTTTTTTGTAAATCTTTTCTTTTTTCTCTATATCTTCATTTAACCATCTTGGGCTATAGACAAAAGGAACTGGTCTTGCTTCTGTTCTATAAAGACACTCAAAATAATTTTTATTAGTTTCATGTTGTTGAGGAACATACCATATTTCATCACATCCATATATACTTTCTAATTGACCATTTTCTTCTAAATCTTCACCAAATAGATTTTTTTCAAGATTAACTATAAATTCATTCCCACATTTATAAAAAATGACTTTTTTATCTTTTTGTCTTTTAAAAGCGTCTACATATTGTTTTTGAATTCTTCCACCCAAAAATACAAGTAAATCAACATCTAAATACTTATCATATAAATAATAAGTTGGAAATTCTTTAGTAGACCATGGAATCTTTTCTTCAGAACATTTAGCTATATTTAGAAAACAAACTTCAACTCCTTCTATTTTAGAAAAAGTTTCTGCAAGCATTAGCGCATTTAATTGAATACCATTTGACCATATCGAGTAGTCTTCATGGAACGAAATTGTAATTCCTATCTTCATAATTATTATATGTATCATGGTATTTTTGTTCATAAAAAAAGGGGCCCTAAGGCCCCTTCTCCAGTTTAACTTAAATATCTATTACGATAATTTAGTGTATCTGAAAACGATTTCATCGTTTGAATCTAGGTCGAATCTAGCAGGGTCTACTTTAATAGTAGTATTCCCGTTAGCAACAGTTACCTGTATATCTCCAGTAGCATCTGTACCTTCGAAATACTGGATTCCGTTAATAAAGACCTCTAAAGATTTAGAGATGATATCTCCAACAACTACTTCAGTAACAGCATCACCGTCAACAGTTGGACCATTTACCATTTTCATGGCAAAATCACCAGCAACAATAATGTCTTCTTCGATATCAGAAATTCTAGTATCGATAGATGTAACATCAGCGTCAGTTGAAGCAATCTCAGCAGCTAATGCAGCTTCGTCAGCAGAAACTCTTGAGTCTAAAGACGTAAAGTCAGCGTCAGTTGCAGCGATTTCAGCAGCTAAAGCAGCTTCTTCAGCAGAAATTCTTGCGTCAGATGATAAGAAATCAGCGTTAGTAGCAGCAATCTCAGCAGCTAATGCATCTTCTTCTTGTGAAACTCTTAAGTCTAAAGAAGTAAAGTCAGCATTTGTTGCAGCTATTTCAGCAGCTAAAGCAGCTTCTTCAGCAGAAATTCTTGCATCAGATGATAAGAAATCAGCATCGTTAGAAGCGATTTCAGCAGCTAATGCATCTTCGTCGTTAGAAACTCTTAAGTCTAAAGAAGTAAAGTCAGCGTTAGTAGCAGCTATTTCAGCAGCTAAAGCAGCTTCTTCAGTAGAAACTCTTACGTCTAATGAATCAACATCAGCGTTAGTGTCAGCTATTTCAGTAGAAACTCTAGTATCTAATGAAGATACAGAAGCGTTAGTCGACGCGATTAAGTCTGTAACAATACCATCATTGATAGTATCGATAGACGTAACAACGTTTACCATTTCTACGAAACTTTCAACAACACCGTTTCCATTCTCTCCTAAAGAAAGAACGTTATCAACTCTATCGTTTAAGTCACTAACATCAGTGTTAGTTGCAGCGATTTCAGCAGCTAAAGCAGCTTCGTCAGCAGATACTCTTGAGTCTAATGAGTTAACATCAGCATCAGTAGCAGCGATTTCAGCAGAAACTCTAGCGTCAATTGAAGTAACGTCAGCGTTAGTTGCAGAAATTTCAGCAGCTAAAGCAGCTTCTTCAGCAGACATTCTTGAGTCCATTGAAGTAACATCAGCATTTGTAGCAGCTATTTCAGCAGCAAGTGCAACTTCATCGTTAGAGATTCTTAAATCAATAGATGAATTGTTAGCAACAGATGCAGCTTCTTCAGTAGAAATTCTATTCTCTAATGAAGTATCGGCGTTAGCTCTTGCTAATGCTTCAGCTGTAATGTTTGCTTGTAGGTTATTATCTCCAAGAATTCTTGCAGCTTCTTCGTCAGCAATTGCTGTATCGATTGAAATAACGTCAGCGTTAGTTGAAGCAATCTCAGCAGCTAAAGCATCCTCGTCTTGAGAAACTCTTAAGTCTAATGATGTAAAGTCAGCGTTTGTTGCAGCAATCTCAGCAGCTAAAGCAGCTTCGTCAGCAGAAACTCTGTTATCAACTGAAGTAAAGTCAGCGTTTGTTGCAGCAATTTCATTAGCTAAAGCAACCTCATCGTTAGAGATTCTAAATTCTAATGAACCATCTTTTTGACCTCTTAAAACTTCTTCGTCAGAAACTCTAAAAGTTAATGAAGAAACGTCAGCGTTAGTAGCAGCTATTTCAGAAGAAAGTGCTAATTCGTCTTGAGAAACTCTGTTATCGATTGAAGTAAAATCAGTGTTTGTAGCAGCGATTTCGTCTTGTAAAGCAACAACGTCAGCAGAAATTTTAGCCTCTAATGAAGCATCTTTCTGTGCTCTTAAAACTTCCTCATCAGAAACTCTAAAAGTTAAAGATGAATCAGCAGCAGCTCTAGCAACTTCTTCGTCAGAAACTCTTGAAGTTAATGAAGAATCAGCAGCAGCTCTAGCAGCTTCTTCAGTAGAAACTCTTGCATCAGATGATACAAAGTCAGCATCAGTAGAAGCAATCTCAGCAGCTAAAGCGTCTTCATCGTTAGAAACTCTTAAGTCTAAAGAATTGAAGTCAGCGTTAGTTGCAGCTATTTCAGCAGCTAAAGCAGCTTCGTCAGCAGATACTCTTGAATCAACTGATGAAAAATCAGCGTCAGTAGCAGCTATTTCAGCAGCTAAGGCATCTTCGTCGTTAGAAACTCTTAATGATAAAGATAAAACTTCAGCATCAGTAGCAGCAATCTCAGCAGCTAAAGCAGCTTCTTCAGCAGAAATTCTTGCGTCAGATGATAAGAAATCAGCATCAGTAGCAGCAATCTCAGCATCTAGTGCATCTTCTGAATCAGAAACTCTAGTATCTAATGAAGATACAGAAGCATTAGTTGAAGCGATTAAGTCTGTAACGATGTTATCATTGATAGTATCAATTGAAGTAACAACATTTACCATTTCTACGAAACTCTCTACAACTCCGTTGCCATTCTCTCCTAAAGAAAGAACATTATCAACTCTGTCATTTAAGTCAGTAACATCTTGGTTTGTGTCAGCTATCTCAGAAGCTAAAGCAGCCTGGTCAGCAGAAACTCTAGCATCAATTGAAGTAACATCAGCGTTAGTTGCAGCTATTTCAGCAGCTAAAGCGTCCTCGTCTTGAGAAACTCTTAAGTCTAATGAGTTAACATCAGTGTTTGTAGCAGAAATTTCAGCAGCTAAAGCAGCTTCGTCAGCAGAAGCTCTTAAGTCTAATGAAGAAACATCAGCATTAGTTGCAGCTATTTCAGCAGCTAAAGCGTCTTCGTCATTAGAAACTCTTAAGTTTAAAGAAGTGAAGTCAGCATTTGTAGCAGCAATCTCAGCAGAAAGTGCATCTTCGTCGTTAGAAATTCTTAATTCTAAAGATGAGTCAGCCTCATTCATTTCATCAGCTAGGGCCTGTAATTCAGAATACATATCATCTTCAAGGTCCTGTACTGAGGTAGCTAATGAAGCATCTCCAGCAGCTCTAGCAACTTCTTCGCTAGAAACTCTTGCATCAGATGATACAAAGTCAGCATTTGTAGCAGCTATTTCAGCAGCTAAAGCAGCCTCGTCAGCAGAAGCTCTTAAGTCTAATGAAGAAACATCAGCATTAGTTGCAGCTATTTCAGAAGCTAAAGCAGCCTCGTCAGTAGATACTCTTGCATCAATAGACGTGAAATCAGTGTTTGTAGCAGCGATTTCGTCTTGTAAAGCGACAACGTCAGCAGAAATTTTAACTTCTAATGACTGGTCTCCAGCAATTCTTGCAGCCTCTTCAGTAGATAAAGCAGTGTCCATAGATTCAAACTTAAGTCCGATAGTCTTTGCATCGATAACGAAAGAAGCATCTAGGTTAGCCCAACTTGATGAAGCAAGTAATTGATTGGCACCTGATTGTCTGTACGCGTTTAATTGTTTTGCACGTATTAAATTCATATTTTATTTTTGTTTTTTTTATTTCCACGTTAGTGTGGCTTTTGCGACAAGCGCAAAAAATTAGCCACAACGTTATTGTCGTGACCAACTATTTTAAATATATTAAGAACAATTTCTTGTAAGTATTTATCCAACGGATTCGTGTAATTTTCTTTGTTGTTTATATATTAAAACATTTCGCACCGGGGCACTAGAAAATCAACTTTAAGATAATCTTAGAATACTATATTCTGAAGTTTTTAAGGGAAGTTTGAGGCAGATGCCTGATAAATAAAATCTAAGTCATCTCCTGAGTCTAATTCAAAGCCAACAAAGGTTCCATTCCAATATAATTCATCACCTGCTTCAACGTTGTCAAAATCTCTAACTATAAATCCGTCTGGGCTAAAATAGCAACTTTTTGTTTGATAGTTACTAGAATCTCCTAAGTTAGCATCAATACCGTTAATACGTATCTCAACTTTAGAGCCTAAGAAAGGTGTATATGTAATAAACAATCCAGTTGGTGAGTTATTTCCATTAGTTGTATTAGGTGACATATCATGGTCCTCTCCTACATTAACTCCAACGTCTGATGAACCTCCATCTGAAGAGCCTTCTATCATCATTACAATTGCCGGGCTTCCAGATGATGATGAACAAAAGCCATCAACATTTATGTAGCCACCGCTTGGTGAAATTACATTACCTACTTTAATACCACCTGTTATTAAAATATCTCCACCATCCGCTCTTAATAATTTTAAGAATGCTTGAGTTCCAATTGGTGTATTTAATTCTAAACCTGAGATAGAACCTGGACTTGCGCTTCCTGCAAAACTTGTACCAAAAGCATCTGGTGAAATATTGGTTATAACTATAGAAGCACCATTCTGTCCTTGTATTTTTAAAAAAGGATAATTTTTATTAGGGTTTACAAATGTAGAAGCTACTAAATCTATTCCGTTGTTTTGAAATTCAGTATTTAAAATAGACTCAATTTCTGTAGCAGTAATAACTAAAAATTGAGTAGAACCGTTATAACCAACAGTACTTAGTCCATAATTATTAGGGTTTAATACAATATTAATCGATGTTGTTCCATCACTTATTGAGAATTCAGGATATGTATATGTTGTTCCTGAATCAGAAGATAAAAGAGCTACCGCTTCTCCAATGGAACCGTGTAAATATGTTATATTAGTTTCAGTGTCTATATTTGCAATACTTGCTGTTGATGAAACTCCAGTTGCTGACGATTGAGCATTAATCATATTCATTAAGTCAATACTTGAACTTACACTATGCCCTATAGTTCCATCAAATACTGTAATGTTATTAATTAAAATAATATCAGTACTTCCTGGTAAAGCAGTAGCAGATGTAGAATTAACTTCTGTAGGTATTGCATCTTTTAAATGCATATAAATGGCTTTAGATCCTGGAGATTGAGACGTTGTAATTTTTCCAGGATTTTGGACATCAGTATAGTAAATATCTCCTGGAGAACCAGTTAAAATACTAGGGTCTGGATAGTTTTCTATAATTTTATTAAATGGTTTAACATAAACACTTTTGCCATTTCTTGATGTTGTAATAACAGTACCTACTGGTAATTCTCCAGCACCTGTTGTTCCATGTTTTACTAAAGAACCGTAATCATCCACTGTAACTATTTCTCCTGTTAATAAACTTGTTGGAGAAGCATGATTAAATCTAAATCTTTCATCATGTTCATCAATTGAAAATCTAGATTGAAGTTTATCCATTGCATTACCAACAAATGAGTTTGCTCCAGCACCTGCAAAAACAGGTAGACCATTTTCACTTAATTCAAAAATAACAACATTTGAAGAAGGTGCTAAAGTATTTGAATTGTATGTTCTATAAGATATGCCATCAACATCTTCTAATATAACATCAATACTCGATGGGCTTTTTGAAATGACTGTCTTTATCCTTAATACTATTTCTCCATTAGTATCGGTTATATAATCTCCAGTTTTTATATCTATTGCATTATATAGATTCGACTCTCTTACAGATTCATCGGAAATATATTGTGTACTTATTCCATTGATTATTAATCTATATTCAATATCTACTCCATTTAAGCCTGTTTCATCTATTTCATTATATTGAGCTACCGCAGTAGGTGGAGTCGTTTGAACTATTCCTGTTAAACATAGGGCCGGATGTGTTGGGTCGTATTTAGCCATTTTTATATTTTATGAATTAAATGTAAATAAAACGTAAGCATGTCCTAATTTTGTAGAACCTCCAAAACCTCCTGCAGTTTTAGTAACGTTAAAATTCAATCTATCCATATCTATTTTTATTTTAGAACTAGAGAAATTACCAAATAAATTTGGCTCGTAATGGTCTGTAGATCCGATTTGAGATGTTGTAAAGTTCGTTAAATTATATAATTCTTCATCTCCACCTGCATTTAAGTGTGTTATATTATATCTACTAGCAACTGAATCCCAACCATAAACAACAATGCTGACAGGTGGGTTAGATTCATTTGTAAATTCAAACTCGCAATTAGGAACACTTACAACAGAAGCACTAGTGTTTGATGTTACGTATGCTCCATTACCATCAGGATCTACAAAAGAAATTGAAGATGGAAGCTCACTAGAATCATAATCAACTCTTGCTAAGTATAAAGTACTAGAACCTCCAGATCCACTACCTGCAGGACCTTGAGGACCTTGTGGACCAGTTTCACCTTGTGGACCTTGTGGACCTATTGCACCATCAGCTCCTGCTGGACCTTGTATACCCTGTATCCCTTGTGGACCATCAGCGCCGTCAGCTCCGTCAGCTCCTGCTGGACCTGCTGGACCTTGAGGTCCGGTTTGACCTGCTGCGCCAGGAGAACCTGCTGCTCCGGGAGAACCTGCTGGACCTTGTGGACCAACTTCACCTTGAGGACCTGGAACTGTAGAATCAGCGCCTGCTGGACCTACTGCTCCATCAGCTCCTGCTGGACCTTGTGGACCAACTTCACCTTGAGGACCTTGTGGACCTGGAACTGTAGAATCAGCCCCTGCTGGACCTACTGGACCTTGAGGACCTACTGCACCATCAGCACCGTCTGCCCCTGCCGGACCTGGAACTGTAGAATCAGCCCCTGCTGGACCTACTGGACCTGCTGGACCTTGAGGACCTACTTCGCCGTCTGCTCCTGCTGGACCTGCTGGACCTGGAACTGTAGAATCAGCTCCTGCTGGACCTGCTGGACCTTGAGGACCTACTGCACCATCTGCTCCGGCTGGACCTGGAACTGTAGAATCAGCCCCTGCTGGACCTGCTGGACCTTGAGGACCTACTGCACCATCTGCTCCTGCTGGGCCTGGAACTGTAGAATCAGCTCCTGCTGGACCTGCTACACCATCTGCTCCTGCTGGACCTTGAGGACCTATTGCACCATCTGCACCTGCCGGGCCTGGAACTGTAGAATCAGCTCCTGCTGGACCTGCTACACCATCTGCTCCTGCTGGACCTACTGCTCCGTCTGCTCCTGCTGGACCTGTTGGACCTGTTGGACCTGCTGGGCCTTGAGGTCCTGTTGGACCTGCTGGGCCTTGAGGTCCTGTTCCGCTACCTCCGCTTCCTGATCCTGCTGGACCTGCTGGACCCTGTGGACCTTCTGGGCCTGTTTCACCTATTACTGCATTTGGTAATGATGGTAATATTCCTGCAGAACCTAAAACTTTACCTATTTTTATTTTAGGCGTGTGTAGTGTCTTAGGTGTAGGGTAATAATCTGTCCATACTAAACCTACAATTGCATAAATATCTTCACCTACAAAATCATTACTATTTGCGGCTGGAATTATAAATTCTATAAAACCTTGCTCACCATTCTGAGCATCTCCTATTAATAAGTCTAATGATTTTCCTGGTATTCCAGGCTCGTGATATGTTAAAACTCTTCGACCTACATCGTCAAAAAGTGTAACTGTTATTGAATCAACTTTAGATAAATCTAGTTGAGTTGTTAAATAGTCTTTATATAATATGAGTCTGATAGGGCAATCTACACCCGCTGAAAATTCTAGAATTTCTTGAACATATAATATAACATCTTCTCTAGTAACGTAAGCCATTTTTATTCATTATTTTTTTATTCTAATGTATATATTCTTTAAAACATATAATCTTTCAGTAATCTATAGTAAACTTTACAAGATAGTATAAAATCTATTGATTTCATGTTTTTAAAAGATTCACTGATATACCCACTTAAAATCACATTATTTGCTTCGTTTTCTTTTAACACTCTTACAAAATCAAGTATTTTAGATTGATTATAATCATGTGTAGAATACCAATTTAGTTTAAATGAAGTCCAATCCTTAAAATTTTCAGGGTTTTCAAATGTATATAATCTTGTCCAATTCTCATCAGGATTGGAAAGAAAAACATGACCTGGCTTTAAAAGTGGGGGTTTTTCAGGCATGTATGATAATTTTATAGCATCATCAATATCTCTCCATTTAATTCTAAGGATAGAATGTAAAGCTTCAAATTCAAGTACTCCTAATTCAGCAACATCACATAATATGTCTATTTCTTTTTGCTTATCTACGTTGATTTCTGGATCTGCAAAAACAAGATTCAACATTAAAGGGTCTATTCCTATTATTTCTTTATTATTGAAATTTATTATTTCTTTTTCGGTTTTAAATTTGTAAAAACAAACCAAGTGGTCTTCAATAAAATCCATAGCACCTTTAATATCGCCTTCCTCTATAAGTTTCTCAGCTTTTAATGCATTGTCAAGAAGTCTATATTTCTTAGACTCAAAATCGATTGGCGGTTCAAAGAACCAAGAAGTAATACTGTTTGACATGTATTATTTATCCCTTTCTTTCGGATTGAAATTTTTCTGAAAGTTCTGATTCGATAACGATTCCATGATTTAAAATAAACCACATTATTTCTGTTTCTGCTAGCTTTCTACTGAATTTCATTTCTTTAATCAAAAACTCAACAGACCAATCCATGAATTTTTGTTGGTCTTCTTTTGTAGTTTCGAATTTAAGAGTCCATGCTGCATCAGATTTTACGTCCTCGTACTTTTTATTATAAGGTTCTAATTGCTTATTAATTAGTTCTTCTAGTATTCTTTCTTCCATTTTTATAGTTTCTTTAAAATATTACAATCTTTTAATCTAATAAAATCATCAACACCTAATGATAGATTTATCCAATCTTTCCTTTGTTCTTCAAGAAGGCTACTAACATACCACAATGGGAAGTTTTCTTTTTTTGCTTCAATATTTGCAAGAGCCTTATACAGTATCTCTAAATCTTGTTCTAAAATATAAATATAAACTTTCATCTTACCAAGGTTTTGTTTCACCAGATCCTTCTACTATTTCATCTATGATTCCATAATCTAGTGCCTCTTTAGCACCCAACCATAAATCTCTTTCTGCATCTTTTTTAACTTGATCTGCATCCTTTCCACAATATTCTCCTAAAAGTTCAAATAAAGTTTTATTTACTTTTTCCCATTCTTCAAATTGTATTCTAGCATCTTGTATATTTCCGCCAGCTCCTCCACTTGATTGGTGTAACATTGTTCTACTGAATCGTAAACTCATTCTTTTTCCTTTTGTTCCTGCTCCTAATAAAACAGAACCCATAGATGCTGCCATTCCGGTATTGATTGTTCTAATATCATTTCCAATATAGTCCATAACATCTACCATAGAAAGTCCAGATTTAACTGAACCGCCAGGACTATCTATATGCATTGTGATATCTTCATTAGAAGAGTTACTTAAAAACATTAATTGTGCCTGTACAATAGTTGACATATTATCATTTACAGGTCCTGCAACCCATAGTAATCTATCCATCATTAATCTGGAAAAGATATCCATTTGTGTAGCTCTTAATTGTCTCTCCTCTAAAATATAAGGAGTCATTGAGTTTTCTATTTGTGTATTATAATAATCTAATTTGCTGGAAGAAATTCCTTCTGAGTTTGCAAATCTTTTAAATTCTTCGTCTTTTGGGTAGTACCACATTGTTAAATTTGTTTTTTTAAATCGTTAATAAATTGACATGTTTCATATTCTTCTATAAATGTAAAGTATTCTAAAGCTTTATTTAGTGACCTTTCAAATCCATCTTCTGGTAATCTAAGGTCGAAAGTTTCATCATACTCCTCATCTAATATTCTACACATTAAATCTTCTGTTTCTGTATTATCTATTCTATTATTTACATGCTCTATTATTCTTCTAAAAAACAGATCATGATTGGTTGAAAGGTACATTTGAAAGTCATCTTTCAACACATCTCTCGCATTCATTTTAAATGTAGGTATTTCAGCCATAATTAAATAATAAAATAGTCTTCAATAATACTTTTCCAATGGTTTTGGTCTAAATCTTTAAAATTACTTGAATTGACATACATGTCAATTTCTTTTAAAAAAGTCAAGGCCTCAACTGTCATACAAATTTCATCGCCTTCGAAAGAGAACCATGGATATTTTAACTTAAGACTATAATTGTTATATTTATCTCCATCAATAATTTTATCTGCTAAGTCAAAATGTCTTTCATAAAAATGTAAGTTATCTGCAAAGTGATAATAATTACCTAATTCTAGAACCTCATCATTTTCATAACCTCCATTTTTCATTCTTTCTGACCATACTAAACGGTAGACTGATTGGTGTAGGAAAGAAAAGAAAGGTGCATCAAATGTAAGACCATAAAACATATCATTCGATCTCATTTGAACCTTCATGTGGAGTTTATTGTTTCTAATAAAGAAATTAGCATACATTGTACATACAAAATCTTTATTACCTTCAAACTGAAATTCAGGTTTATTGAAAAACATAATAGCTTGTCTACTATCTCTATCTTTTACAAGACTATTAACAACCCAATTTAGTTGTTCATTAAATACAAGTGAACCGTAATTAGAATTTATTTCGTTAGTTCCAGGATTCGTAATACCTTTCCAAAAAGAACTAAAGTTATTTATATAGTCAATATCTCTATCTTTCTTTAAATACCACGCTAATTCACCAGCAAAGTATTTCCAATTAAAAGGTCTTGATTTAAAATCTGCAATAGGTCTTAATGGATCTATTGTCATTTGACCAAAGATTTTCTCTTTGACTTTTAAACCTCTAGGTGAAGTTTCACCGCTAATGTTTTCTAAATTCTCTTTAAAAACTCTAGAAAAACCACCGTGACTTTCATCTCTTACAGTATAATGAGAATCTTTAGTCTGTCTAATTTCATTTAAAGTTCTTTCTTTAACTTTTTTCATTTATATTTAATTTATAAATATTATATGATTATTTGATAGAAAGTTTATTATCCTTAGATTTTTTTACGATTTTTACTTTAGAACCTTTTTTCACTTCTCCTTTTATTATAGCGTCTGCTAATAAGTCTTCAACGTGATTTTGGATAGCTCTTTTTAAAGGTCTAGCTCCATATGCGGGTTCATATCCTTCTTTTGCTAAGAACTTTTTAGAGGCTTCATCTAAAGAAATTTCAATATCTATTTCTAACATTCTTTCTGTGAAATCTTTTAGTTCCACTTCTACTATTTTTAGAATATTATCTTCTGATAATTGGTCGAATAAAACAATATCATCAAGTCTATTTAAAAACTCAGGACTAAATTTATTCTTAAGTTCTTTTTTAATAATACTATCTATTTTCTCATTATGATGAGCAGCTTCAGTTTTAGATTGAAACCCTATTCCAGTACCAAAGTCTGCTATTTTTCTAGCACCAACATTAGATGTTAATACGATAATAGTATTGGTAAAATCTATAGTTCTTCCAAGACTATCTGTTAATCTACCTTCATCTAACACTTGTAGTAATATATTAAAGACATCAGGGTGTGCTTTCTCTATTTCATCGAATAATACTACAGAATAAGGCTTACGTCTAACCTGTTCAGTCAGTTGACCTCCTTCTTCATGTCCAACATATCCTGGAGGAGAACCAACAAGTCTACTAACATTGAATTTTTCTTGATACTCTGACATATCAATTCTTATAAACGCAGA
>Ga0228623_1000663_pt1 | contig 12719 bp, 3 predicted proteins | sample 28DmetaG_FD_182856 | JGI IMG/M metagenome (GOLD analysis project Ga0228623, IMG submission 182856) | Seawater microbial communities from Monterey Bay, California, United States - 28D | ecosystem: Environmental > Aquatic > Marine > Coastal | place: USA: California | collected 2016-10-04 | reverse complement strand
CCAACATTATACGTTAGCGCCTAACACATCGGACAGAGCAGTATTTTACGGAACTAGATATAATTCCAATGTAACTTTTATATTCAACGGAGCGCCTTCTACGGTTAAAAACTTTCAAACAATAAACTACGAGGGTGATAGCGGATGGAGAATGAATAGCTTTGCAACTAATACAGACACAGCTTTACCAATAACTGAATCAGTTTTCGCAACTACACTAGAGCAAATGCAAAATGCGTTGTTAATAAACAGGTTTAAAGTGAAAGAAGACAAGTACTATGCTGATCTAGTTAACAGTACTCCGTCTCAAAGCGGAGAAGTTGTTTGGGGAGCTTCATCTTCCGGCTTAAAAGGTTTTTTTGGTGAAGTAAAAATGGAAATAAATAACGCAGGAGCAGGTAAAAAAGAATTATTTGCAGTAAGCACTACCTTTGTGTAATCTTCATAGCGTAGCTTTTTATAGAAACATGTAATTATATTATTATGAATAATAATAGCTTAGACAAATACACAGGCTCTACCGCTGAAGGAATACAACAAATAACCGATCTGCTTGTTGCTCAAGGAGGACATTTGCCTGATAGTTTAGAGATATTAGGAATGAAGCATTCCTTTACAGATGGAGTGTATGCAAGAGAGATGACGATACCAGCAGAGACTATGGTGGTTGGTAAAATACATAAACATCGTCATCATAACTTCTTACTTAAGGGTGAGATATTAGTAGCTACAGCCGAGCGCGGTGTGGAGCATTTAAAAGCACCTCTAATGATTGTTTCTGAACCAGGAACGCAAAGAGTAGGCTATGCATTAACAGAAACCGTATGGACTTGTATCCACAAGAATGAAGATAATATAGAAGACTTAGAATTGTTAGAGAAGATTAACGTTGTTGATACTCCTCAGCAATATTTAAAATATAAAGAACAAATTAAAATAGATAATATATGAGTTGGGCAATGGCAGTCGGAGCTACTATATCAATCGCTGGCGGTTTGATAAAAGGTAGTAAGGCTAAGAAAGCAAAAAGAAAAGCTGAGAGAGAAAAAAAGAGGCAAGCCGCGGCTATCAAAAATTTTGAAGCTAGCAGACAGTCCCCTATTAACCCTTATTCTGGCGTAAGAAACATGGCAGATCAAGTTAAGGATTTAAGCGGCAACTTAAGTAACCCTTATGCTAATATAGGCGTTGCTACTCAAGCAGCAGAATTTCAAGCTGAGCAATCAGATCTAGCTTTAGCTGCTACATTAGATACATTGCAAGCAACAGGAGCTAGTGCTGGCGGCGCAACCGCTTTAGCTAATGCAGCTCTTAAGTCTAAGAAACAAGTATCAGCTACATTAGAGGCACAAGAGGCTAAGAATTCACAGTTACAAGCTCAAGGCGAGGCTAAGTTGCAACAATTAACAATGGACGAACAAGCTAGAGTTCAATCAGGTAAAATTTCTGCTACAAATCTATACAACCAACAACAAGCTACTGGCAAACAATTTGAATTTCAAACACAAGAAGCCAGAGACAATGCTACTCTAGATAGAATGTCTGGTGGTTTAGATCAAGCACGAATGGATTCAGCTAACGCAACTAATGCTCAGAACGATGCCCTAAGCGGAATGATTAGCGGAGTTGGATCTGCTGTGGGAGCAGGAATAAAGGGAGGAGCCTTCTCAAAGGGGGCTAACGCCTCGGGAGGGGCGGTCATTGACACGGATGTTACAGTAGAAGACACTATAATAGATGAAGGTTTCATCGATGGGGACTTTAATGCCAGCACTAACCAAGGAACCGTAGTAGTATAAAAAAAAATAATATGAGTTATCAAAATCCATTAATAATACAGAACAACCCCGGCGGGAACATAGGAGAAGCGGCTAATAAAGCTGCTACATCTATACAAGATGCTATCTTGTTTAATATGGAAAAGCAAGAAAAAAAGCAGGAGGAAATAGCTAAAAAACAAGCTATCGATGATGCCAACGCTATTGCTGCCGCTAAAGAAAGCAGCACAGAAGAAGCTGACGCTAGAAAAGCTCTTAATGCAAACGAATATTCAGCAAAGGGTATGGATGCTTTTAATCTATCCTCAACCCTAAAATTTGATGCTAATCAAATAGTAAGTAATGTTAATGCTACCAGAGAAGACCGCTTGGCTGCTCAAGAAAGAATAAACGCGGAAAATACATTTCAGCAAAACCAAGTGGGTGCTTTAGCTTATTTCAGCGAAGACAAAGCTGAATTAGCGGGCCTTAGAACAAAAGGAAATGTGTATAGCATGGAAGGCTTAGGTGACGTGTATGTAAGATTTTTAGATGGTGATCCTAACGTTAAGCTATCAGGCAAAAGGGCTGGTAATAATTGGGTTAATACTTTAACCGAGAATGGTGTGACTTACGAATTACCTACAGACAAAATAAAAGACGGTAGTTTTGAAGCTTTTGCTTTAACACCTGACTTATATGATGGTGTAGATGCTCAAGCTAAAGAAATTAATGCAGCTAGAAACAAAAGAGAAAAAGGTATGCGGGAGTTTACGCCTAATGATTTATCAGGTATAACAGAAGCTGTAAATGTGAACATTGATAAAGCTGCTGCTAATTTTGATTCGTATTTAAAAATGGATCCAATAAAAGCTAGAGCTGTGCTATCTAATAGTGTATACCCTGAAAAAACTAAAAAAGATATTGATTTGTTGATGGATGATTTGCAGGCTGGCGGTATAAAAGGAGCTACTGCTCAAATTAAAGTAAGAGAAGAACTAAAAAAAGACATTGAATACAAATGGGGTATGAATACAGGCGTGTTCCGTAATGATAATGGCGAGTTTGAAGTTATGAAGCAGGAAACAGAATTTAGTAACCCTGCAAGTGGTGGAACGAAAGAATGGACTTTAGAAACGGAGAAAAAAGATCTTATATATAAAAAAGGCATAGTTAATAAAGACAACTATCTTCAAATACTAAATATTAAAGCCGGAACTGTAGAGCAGGACAATACGAAGTGGGATTTGAAAACTACAATCAATGGTAGTAACGTTATTATTAGTAAAGTAGATCCAAACGATGAAGTAAAAAAATTCGACAAAGAGGGTAACTTAATAAGTGAATCTCCTGTAGAAGTACAACTATCAACGTATGATTTGAAAAACAAATCTGACGTAATGTCATTTCTTAGAAATCAACATAAATACTCTACGGGTACATATACAGAACTTAGTGAATTAGCTGACGCAATAGTTAAAGCAACAAAATAAAATTAAATAATGGTTACATACTTAATAAACGGGAAGAAAGAAACTTTTGAGAATGAAGCTGATGCTCAGGCATATATAAAAGCTTTAGGCCCTGGCGTCGATGCCCAATTAGTAGCTCAAGGTCCATCTGACAAAACTGAAATGAACGATGATTGGGAAACTGATGATTTTACAACCGGCAAGGATTTAGAAAAAGTTTTTCCAACAGATGCTGCAGAGGGTGCGGATGTGGTATCAGAAACACCAGCACAAGATACGGAATCAACATCGGAAGATGGTTCTTCGGTTTTACAAGATGAATTTCAAGGAGGTCAACTAGATCAAGTAGTTTTATCAAACTTTAAAGACAAAGAAAAGCCAGGTAGAGAAATAGTTAATGCGGATGTCTGGGAAGAAACCTTTAATGGTTATGGAGACACGGCAGTTAGAGCTTTAGAAACGCAATTCAAAGGCTTAGATGAATACACTGTAGATTCAGGTAATCGAGGAGGCAAGTCCGGCGACCCTAAGTTCAGTACTATAGTAACACACACTGATCCCGACACAAAAGAACAAACAACATTTGAATTACAAACATTAGCTGAAAGAGGAGGGACAACTAAAAAGTCTAAAGGTAAAGGGAAAGAGTTTGCAGATTTCGTGGCTAACACTATGAGCCAGCAAGACGCAGCTACTTTAAGAGTTAAAGGGAAAAACTTTCAAGATTCTCCGATAGTACAGGGTTTACAGGCTACGAAAGAGGAAGCTGAAGCATCAATAGGATCATTAGAAGATGTATTTGCTCCTACAACGGAATTAGTAAAAACAGGTAAGGGACAAACTATGGAATTAGTTGTTCAACCTTACGAGAAGGAAATAAAAGAAAACACAGAAAAGTACCTTAGAACGCACACTCCTATGTCCTATGAGGGAGCTGAGACTCAGGTTAAGGCTAACATGTACTCTAAGATGTTAGCTGACGAACGTCTAAACCTAATAACTAAGAAGAGAGAGGAATTCCTATCGGAAAACCCTGAGTTCAGAGATGAGTTTACAGTATTTGGTAATTTAAAAAATAGTAAGTTAGTTACAGAATATCAAGATAACACATTGCTAGCTAAGTCTTTATCTAATGATTTAGATAGTATGTCTAGGTCACATAATCAATTGGACTCTTTCAAAAAAGATCCTAGTAAACCAGTCGTTATAGATGGTGTGCAGTGGGGAGGAAATGCAGGAGAAATTATTGGGACCTGGAATAAAATTCCTATTACTCAAGCTAACTATGATCAGTTAACTAGCATGCAGGCTAACTACAATGCTACTTACGAAACTTATAGCAATACAGTAGCTAAAAATGCTTCTATAGCTGATAAAATGCCTGAGGCTTTTGCTATGTCTAAAGCTAATTCTCTTAACTACAGTCTTGCTGAAAAAGCATTCAGTACTTTTGGCTGGGGAATTGCTGATATAGTTACAGGAACAGGATACGCAGTCACAGCGTTAGGCACTGGTGTTGGATCTATAATTGGGGGTACTGCAGCAGCAGCTACTATGGGTGAAGATGCCCCCTCCGTTGAAGATATATATGATACTTCTATGAAAAGCGTTGACGCTATAGCTAACAAGTATTCAAAAGCTAAAGACGCAAGTAAAAGAGGTTACGTCAGAGATGTTAGTGTAGATGACGGATTTAGCTCTCCTAAGAATTTTGGTAAGTTCGTTTTACAGGAAGCTTCTACTCAAGGACCTATAGTTGTTGCTATGATGGCAACTGGTGGTTACGGAGCTTTAACTGTCGGTATGTATACTGGTGGGCAAGCCGGTATGGAAATGGCTTTTGAAAATGCTTTAACGGGTAAAGATACTAAAAGAGTAGATCAATTCTTAACCATGGCAGGTATAGGGCTAGCTAATGCTTTGCCTACACAATTAACTACGGTACCTATTTTAAGAAAAGCAAAGAAGCAGTTTTTTGAAAGTACAAAATTTGGTACTGAAGGAGCTAAGCAGTATGCTTTAGGAACTAAGGATTTTATAAAGTCTCAATATAAAGACATCGTAAACGATGTGCTATTAGAAAACGTTGGAGAGATCACCACTAACTTCGCTGAAAATGCTATTTATGGTAATGATCCCTACGAAAACATCAAACACGTCGCGATATCCAGTACTGGATTTAGTTTCGTGTTTTCAGCTTTACCTTTCTTTAAAGGTGTTGCCGCCAGATCTATGGCCGCTAAAGCAGATATAGAACAATTAAGCTCTTATGCTGATGCTGCTTTAAAAGCGGAGAAAAGCTTAAAGAACCACCGCGCTGCTATGGAAGGTCTTGAAGGAGATCTGCTTATTAATGCTAGAAAAACTGACCAAATTTTATTCCAAGTATATGCAGATGCTAATAAAGCTTCAAATGAAAAAGCCGCAGAGCTATTGAAAAAGCCTTTAAATGGTGTTACTAAAGATGGATCAGAAACGTTTGCTCAGCTTCAGACAAACGCTGCTAAGCTGAAAAGAGAGATAGCTATATTATCAAACTCTACAAACGCTGATCAGAGCGTAATAGATCAAAAAATAGAAGAGTTCGCTAATTTAAAAGCAGCTCAGGAACTATATATTGGTTCTGGTTACAGAAACGAGTTTGTACTTATGCAAACAACTAAGCCAGATGTATACAATAAGTATATTAGTGATGCTAGAGCTAAATTAGAAAGGGAAAATCCTGGTAAAATATACTCTTCTAAAGACAATCAGGTTGAGTTAGCTGCTACTAGAGAGTACAATATAGATCAATCACGTAAAAGAGCTAAGCAGAATAAAAAAATAAACCCAAATCTTCAAGTTTTTGAGACTAGGGATCAGGCTATAGATTACATTGATGGAAGAGATGATCTAGCCGAGTCTACAAAAGAAAGAGTTATAACTTCTATAGAAAGAGGGGGTGCCGGAGCAAGTGTAAAAACTCAAGACGGAGGAACTCTTCCTTATGTTATTATTGAAGCTGAAGCGGACAACAACAAACAGTTCATACAGGAACACGAGTTGGGTCACGGTAACATGGACCTAATTTTTAAAGGTAAGGACCGAAGCAAATTATTAGAAATAGGTAATCAAGTAAGGAAGTGGTTAAAAGAAAACAACTCCTCTCTTTCTGCTAGAATGGAAACTGCAATGCAAGGCTATGAAAAAAGCGCAAGCTATGATAAAACAGATGTTGCAGAAGAAGCTCTTATGGAGTTTTTTGAAATGGTTAATGAAAACAGGATTGATTTAACATCGTCTAAAAACGTTCCGCTAAATGGAATGATGGCTGAGATGATTCAAGATGCGGTAGGCACTGACGTTTACGATTATAACTTTAGAGGTGTAGATGATTTTGCTGCTTTTGCGGTTAAGCTGGCTAAAGGCTTAAGAAATGGAGACATTGATATCGCTAGATTAAAGGAAACGATATCTAAAGTTAAAACAACTGAAAAAAGCTCTAAAAAGAAAGCAGAAGTTAAGGAGTCTATGAGTCCTAAAATGAGGAAACTACTTGACAGAAAAGAGGCTACAGAGGATAATCCTTATTTGGATCCTGAAGAACGAGACAACAAGTTGCAAGGTATAAACCAGCAGATAAACGAACTTAAAGACGCGGAGGCGGCTCAAAACAAAAGCATAAGCAGTAAAGCTAAGCCTAGTGGTCCTATGACCTTAGAAGAGGCTGATGCAGCTTACGAGGATGCTCTTGACGCTTGGGAAGATGCACCTGATAACGATGCTTTGTTAGAGGAGGTGGAAAAAGCACTTAAAGAAGTAGAAGCTGCTAAAAATAGATTTGATGCAGGTGAGGAGGTTACCCCTGAGGTTACACCAGAAGATAAGCCTACTGAGAAAAAGGTTAGAGAAAAGAAAGAGCGTTCCAAAAAGAAATATTCACTTACTGACGACGCTAAAGCAAAGATCGAACCATTAATAGAAGAAGCTCAGTCAATGAATAAAGAGTTATCAGCTAGAGAAAAAGAAACTGACGCAGCTAAAATAGCTAAAATAGAAGCTAAGCCTGAATCAGAAATGACTAGAACAGAGAAAGCTTTAGCTGTAAAGAAGATTAAAGATAATCCAACTAGAACTACTAAACCTGCTAAGTTACAACGAATTGAAACAGAAATATTAGATAGGTTGGAAAAACCTATTGGTAAAGCTGTTACGTTTTTTACTAAGCTACTTTATGACAAAATACCTAAAGAAGCTGCTGCTGTTATTGGAGGTAGAGATGCATACAAAAGTGCAGCTCAAGCTAGAATAACTAGTATGGTTATTAACGAGTTCAAGAAAACCACTATTAACAGAAAGGGAGAAGAGACAATCAACGATGTTGAGGATCTTATATTTAATCGTGGTGGATTACGATTATTAACATTAGCCACTGACTTAGGTGTTGCTAGTGCTAGCGAAGGTATATCACAACAATTTGACAATGTGTCTAACAACATCGGAACAGAAGATACAATGTTCGACGAGGGTGGATTACAGATGAGTGTAGAAGGTAAATTTAAAATATCTTCATTGTTAGCTAGCGGAGCTCGTTATAAGCAAGCTATGGATGCAGCAGTGGAATTCTGGAAAACTAACAAAGGTAATTCCCCTGTAGAAAGCTTTAGCAAGCTACCTGGTTTTACGGCCGAGGTATTAGCTGAGATGTTCGATATACCAGTAGGTATATTCGATAAAAGAATATCTAGATCGCCTAACCTAAATAAGGAAACTTATAAGAAGGCTATGGACGCGATTACGAAGCCATACGCAGTGTTTAAGCTAACTAAAGATGGCATTACAATAGAAGAGCGTACAGAAATCGATACTGCAGAAGCATTCACTAAAGAAATGCAAAGTAAAGGGTTCGAGGTTGAGCGGGTTGCAGATCAGAACATGCTACAAACCCTATTTAAGTTCTTACCTCAACTATCCGCTGAGGATTATAAGTATTTGATAGACGGCAGTAAAGGTAGATCTAAAGGTAAGTCTACAGGTGTACCCAACAACGTGGTAAAATTAGCTTTTGACAAAATACAAAGAAATACAACAGGTGTAGGTAATAAATCCGGTAACCTTCGTAGGCTTACATATAAAGAAGTTTTAGATGGTATTGGTGGGTTCGTAGACACAGACGGTAAAGCTAAAATGAAAATGGGTATTACTGGTAGATCGCCAGAAGGACAGACTTTTATTGGTGTTATGAGAACGTTAAACCGTATGGTTTCTAACGAGCTAAGTAGATCAGCTGCTGTAGGATTAGATCCTATGACTATAAAAGATATTGCCGCAGGTAAGAATGTGCTTATGGAAAGTAAAAAGCTAGACCTTAGCAAAATTACCATTATAACACCTGAATTAGGAGTTGCGTTTGATAAATGGTTCAAAGGACAGAAAGACCCTAGCTCAATTAAGCAATTAGAAATGGTATCTAAGCTAGCTGGTAAAATACTAGGTGGGAAAGGAAGAAAAATATTTAATGCTGAGCTTGCTTATAATTTCGATAAGTTAGGAGCTGATGCCACATTAGAAGATGTTCGAAATAAATTAGGTGATGCTTGGGGTAAAGTTTACAAATGGTTATATAGAGATCAAGGTTTTCAAAAAGCTGTAGGTAACTTAAATGAGAATTCTAATAAAGAAGATGTAAGACAGTTTTTACAGGCATTTAGTAGAGCTTGGCGTAACGATAGTTATCAAGAGGTGTCTACTAACGAGCAGATGGTTAAGATGCTTGAAGGTCAAGGAGTTGATTTTGAAGGACTAGGATTTGAACTTGAAAAAAGAGGTAATAAAGGTTATGTATACGAAGTAATCGACGGAAAGCGAGACTTCGTAAACAATCCTACAACTATCCTTGAGATAAAAAACAAAGCATTTGATCGTATTCAGGCTTATGGTTTAGATTCTATAAATGAAGTTCAAAAACTTCAAAAGGTAGTGTTAGATGTTATAGATACAGCGTTAACTGTTGACGATGCAATTGCTGCTATAGAAGCTATGTCTATTGGCCAGATGGCTACCTTAAGAAGAATATCTTACCTTAGAAACGTATACAAATCTGATGGTCCAACGGTGCTAGAGCATGTTACCTCACTAGCGATAATTAAAGAAACACTAAAAGAATATGCTCGAGGTAATGTTGAAAACATTCAAGAATTCCTTGACGGGTTATACTTAGATGTAATACCTAAAGAGATTGATGATCTACTTACAAAAGTAGGTACTGAAGCTAGATATACTCCAAAAATAAAAGAGTTATTAAAAAAGTATAAGTTAAAAAGCTTTGATGTAGTAGGCGAAAGAAATAGCTTAAAGGAATCTAAGCGTGCTGAAAACGCACAATTAGCTACAGACTTAGCTATTACTAGAAAATCTGATGCTAAAAGAAAAGGTATTAGCGTACTTGATTTTGATGATACATTAGCCAGAACAGCTAGCCAAGTATTATATACATTGCCTAACGGCAAGAAAGGTAAATTGACAGCTGAGCAGTTTGCTAAAGACGGTGACAGAATGACTAAGGAAGGTGTCGAGTGGGATTTTAGTGAATTCAGTAAAGTCGTAGACGGCAAGAAAGGCCCTTTGTTTGAAAAAACAAAAAACCTTGTATCTAAGTTCGGTAATGAAAATGTTTTCATACTAACAGCTAGACCTGCTAATTCAAAATATGCTATACATGAATTTTTAAGTGGTCTTGGTCTTGATATTCCTTTACAGAATATTACAGGGCTTGCTGATTCAAATCCTCAGGCTAAAGGTGATTGGATAACAAGTAAAGCAGCTGAAGGTTATAATGATTTCTTTTTTGCTGATGACCATATTAAAAACGTCATGGCGGTTAAAGAAGCTCTTAACATAGACGGCGTTAAAAGCAAAGTAGAACAAGCCATTGTCAAAGAATCTAAAAAACTAAAGAGACAGTATTCTGCTATAATAGCCAAAAGAAGAGGAGGCGGGACAATAACAGACGCTGAAGTAAATAGCGGGTATATAGAAAAACAAATAGATACGGCTTTTTTTTATATGGGGAACGCTGTGCAACAGGAACAAATAGGGGCAACAGATTTAACTAAGGCCAAGAAAATGGCTCTTCACTTCCTTGCTAATAGTCATATAAGATTTCCAGAAGACGGATATAAAATTGTAGACGCTTTACATGTTGCTGCTCAAAATAAAATAGATCCTTTTACTTTTAAAAACGTCGATGAGTTACTAGCAAGCTACGACCTTGTTCCAAAAGCTAAAAGAGTTAATCCTGATGAGGTAAAAGAATTTTCAAACAAAACTGACGTACCAAACAGCGACATATCTATCTATGATGTAGATTCTACTAAAGCAGGTCAAAAGGCTGTTAGAAATGCTGTTGACACTAATTGGGGCAAGAAATCTAATCCTTGGTGCGTAGTTGCATGGAATGAAGATCCTGCCGGCTATCAAAATGCTGCATTTGACGAATATTATAAGAATCGTAGACCTCTCAATGTGGTAGAGTCTATTGAATTTAACCAGCAGGTAGCAGGAGGTAAAACCTATAAGCAATACAATAGCCAAGCTCGTTTAATGAATATAGACAGTGATTTGTCTCAGGAGGAAATGGCAGAATTAGTAGAAGGTGGAGAAAGACCCGGGTTTATTTTAATACAGAACTTTGAATATACTGACGTTGACGAAGATACCGGGGAGGATTTGCCTTCCTTGAATCAAGTCTGGTACAAGCTAAAAGATCCTACTCAGACTAAAGAACAATTTTACGATAGTGGAGCAATACACTGGCCACCTATGCCTGATGTAGGGCCGATACCTAAAGTATTGAACAATGAACTGTGGCAAATGTACGGCAAACCTAAAGACGGAAGTCCAGGTGGATGGAAAATTGCTTTCAAAGACGGTAAGCTATTAAGCCTTAGGAACGAAGGTTCGAATGAACAAAACTGGTGGGATAGAATGGATAGGCCGACAATCGACTTAGCGATTGAAAGTACCGGAAATAGTTTTACAACAATAAATACAAAAACTGGAAAAACCACATTCCATAAGGCAAAGGTTGTAAAAGAATCTAAAAAATTAGATAGAGCTATAAACGGTATTGTAGACGCTGAGACTATTATCGATAAAACACCTAAAAGTAAAGGTCAACCCAAGTATATAAAAGATTTACTTGATGTGTTTGATGTGGACGGTGAAGGTCAAACTTTATTAGACAAAGCAACTAGACAACTTGATTTACAATGGAATGACTTATACTCAGAAGTGACAGGTGTTGATCCTGACACCACCTTTAACGAGGTAGAAGCGCAAAAGCTTGGAGACGAGGTTAGTAAAGGTATAAAATCGAGAGCTAAAGCAATCGCTAGAGGTTACTTAGTTGAATCTGGAGCTGATGATTTCTTAGGTTTACTTTACAGAACATTACCAAAAGGTAAAAAAGGTGAGGCTATGATGAGGTTGTATGAAGAAAACTTATTAAAGCCATTTGCTATTGCCTCGAGAGAGATTGAAAAGGCTAGGATTAAAATGGCTAAGCGTTATAGAGATATAAAAGTTAATAATGGAATTAGTGATAAAGTTTTAAATGGTAAGGTAACATTAAAGACAGAAAGCGGTAAAGACATAACTTATACTAGTGAAGACGCAGTAAGAGTTTATATGTGGAGAAAGCAAGGTATTAAAGTACCTGGTTTGTCTGAGCAAAATGAATTAGACTTAGCTGAACATGTAAAACAAAGCGATGAGCTATATCGTTTCACGCTTAACCTTATGGCTAAGACATTGCCGGAAGAGTTTGCTAATCCTAGTAAAAACTGGGTTACAGGAAGTTTGAAGACAGATTACCTTGAAGGTATTAATAAAGCTAAAAGGAAAGAGGCTCTTAGATTCTGGAGTAAAGGAATTGAAACTATTTTTTCGGAAGACAATATAAATAAACTAAGAGTACAACATGGTACTAAGTATGTTGCTGCGCTACAGAATTCTATAGAAAGAATGAAGACTGGTAGAAACAGCACACAAAGTTTAGATAGTGACACTAAAGCTATGCTCCAATTTATAGCGGGTGCTGTAGGAAACATTATGTTCCTTAACACTAGATCAGCTGGATTACAATTACTTTCAGCAACTAACTTTATGGCTGCAGGCGATAACACTTGGGGCAAAAGTTTAAAGACCATGTTTACTAAGATGCCTACACTTGCTAAAGACTATAAGATGTTGATGAACACTGATTTTCTTTTAGACAGACGTAACGCGCTTAAGATGGACGTTAACGATTCTGACATTGCTCGTATTGCTGAAGGAAAAGGATTACAAGGTAAGCTAGCAAGATTCTTGCAGTGGGGATATGTATTTACACAAGCAGCGGATTCAAGAGCTATTGCACTTGGTGGTGCTGTTTACTATAGAAATGCATACGATAAACTTATAAAGCAAGGAGTTGATCCTAAAGCGGCAAAAGAGCAAGCTTTATTGGAAA
>Ga0228623_1000657_pt1 | contig 12792 bp, 10 predicted proteins | sample 28DmetaG_FD_182856 | JGI IMG/M metagenome (GOLD analysis project Ga0228623, IMG submission 182856) | Seawater microbial communities from Monterey Bay, California, United States - 28D | ecosystem: Environmental > Aquatic > Marine > Coastal | place: USA: California | collected 2016-10-04 | reverse complement strand
TTTCTTCTGAGGTTGTTCCTTATTTACCAGAAACAGAGATAGCATCTACTGCATTCAATGTGGCAAAGAAGGCTCATTCTAAAGGTGTACAGACAAGAATATTTATGCCTCGTTTTGGGGTTATTAATGAGAGAAGACATCAACTACACGAAGTAATTCGTTTGTCAGGAATGAATTTAATAATTAATGACATGGACATGCCTTTAATTATTAAAGTAGCTTCTATTCCAAAAGAAAGAATGCAAGTTTATTTTATTGATAACGATGAATACTTTAAAAGAAAAGCTATTTTTTCAGATGAAGATGATCAATTATTTTCAGACAATGACGAAAGAGCAATTTTCTTTGCTAAAGGAGTTGTTGAGACTGTAAAAAAATTAAACTGGGCTCCAGATATTATTCATGTTCACGGATGGATGGCATCATTATTGCCATTGTATATTAAAGAATATTACAGTGAAGAGCCGTTGTTTTCAGAAAGTAAAATAGTAACGTCTGTGTATGATAAAGATTTTGAGGGATCGTTAAATACTGACCTTGCTGAAAAAATTAAATTTGATAAAATTTCAAATGAAAAAATTAACATTTTAAAAGAACCAAACTATACCAATATTATAAAAAGCGCAGTATCAAACTCTGATGCAATAGTTAAAGGAAGCAAGCAAATTCCTGAGGAGATTGATGAGGAAATCACAAAAAATGATATACCTGCGTTATCATTTCAAGAAGAAGATTCGTTTGAATCTTATTTAAATTTTTACGAAGAACTTATTTCAGAAGAGTAAACTTAGGTTGGTTATGTTAAGAAAATATATGAAAGCAACAGTATCCGTTGCAATTACAGTGTTTCTTTTTGTGTCTATTGTATCGTGTGAAGAAGATTTCACAGATATAGGAACGTCTATTGTTAACAATGGAGAGTTTTCTACCAATGATACTATTTTTGAGATAGAAGTTACTAGTAAAAACATCGAAAACGTTCAAGCAGATGGTTTTGAAATTGGAGGTGTTCTTGGGCAATACTTATTAGGTGTTTACAATAATAGTAACTACAAAAAAATAGAAGCATCTATTATTTCTCAACTTGCCATTCCTTTTGATTTAACAATAGTAGATAATGAGTATGGTTCAGACACTACAGTAGTTACTACCATAGATACTGTTTTATTAAGAATACCTTACAATGCTTCATTATTAGCTACCACAACAGTAAATTCTAATTATCAATTAGATTCAATTATTGGAAATCAATTGGTGCCGTTTACACTCAATGTTTTTAGATTAGAAACCTATTTAAGTAATTTAAATCCATCTTCACCTGCTTTGTTAAACGCCTACCCATCTGATCAAATTTATGATGCAGGGACGCAAAAGTTAAATAGTGTTGAAGACATACAGTTTATGCCAAACAGGAGAGATACTGCTAACTTTATAACTAGAAAACTAAGTACAGGAGAAGTATATACCACAGATACTATTGCGTTTCCTAATCTAACCCCTTCCATTAGCATTCCTCTTAAAGAAGATTTGATCCAAGAGTTACTTTTTGATCAATATGAAACTTCAAATTTTGCATCTCAAGACGCTTTTAATAATTATTTTAGAGGAATTAAAATACAAGCAGAAGGAGATGGTGGTTCGTTGATGTCTTTAAGTTTAAATAGCACAGGATTACAGCCGTCAATCGATATATATTATACCAATACCATTTTAACAGACGGTGGAACTGTGGTGTATGACACTATTAATAAAACAGATTCTTTTTTACTATCAGGCATTAGAAATAGTCATTTAAAAACAACTCCAGGGCAATCTTCAGGACCAAATAATATAGCAATCCAAGGAACTGCTGGATCTATGGCTCAGTTAAAAATATTAGGTGACGACAATGATCTTAATGGCTTACCAGACCAGCTAGAAGACTTAAGAACAAAAAACTGGTTAGTTAATGATGCTCGCATCACTCTTTACGTAGACAAAGATGTTGTTGAACCAGATACTACTGCAACTCCTTATCAGTTGTTTATTTATAAAGATGGTTTAACAAATTCTGGAGATGAAAGACCCAGTCAAGTTTTAGACTATATTACAGAAGGAGTCAATCAAGTTGGAGGTTCTTTAGAATTAGACAGTCAAAATAAACCTGATAGTTATACTTTTAACATAACTGATTATATATCAGAACTTCTTGAGGGTACCACCAATGATTTACCAAAGCTTGGTGTACGGGTTATTAACCCAACAGACCTTCCAGTATCTGCCATAGATACTATTGTAAGAAACCATAACTGGAATCCAAAAGCAATTATGTTGCTGAACCATAATACTCAAGACGCAACTAGAAAAGCCAAATTAACGATAGCATACACTATCAAAACAGAGGAAAATTAAAAAATTAAATTGAAAAAGAATTTTTATGTGTGGAATAACAGGATATATAGGTACCAAACAAGCATACCCTATTATTATTAATGGGTTAAAAAGGCTAGAATACAGAGGCTACGATAGTGCTGGTATTATGGTTTATGATGGTGTTGATGTAAACCTTTCTAAAACTAAAGGGAAAGTTTCATCTTTAGAAGAAATAACAGAAAATAATCCAACAAGAAAAAAGGGAACTATTGGTATAGGTCATACAAGATGGGCTACTCACGGGGTTCCAAACGATGTTAATTCTCATCCTCACACTTCACAGTCTGGAAATTTAGTAATTGTTCATAATGGAATAATTGAAAATTATGATACCCTAAGAAAAGAGCTCTCTTTAAGAGGCTACTCTTTTCAAAGCGATACTGATACTGAAGTTCTTGTAAATTTAATTGAAGAAGTTAAAAAGCAGGAAAAATGCAAGTTAGGAAAAGCGGTACAAATTGCTCTTACTCAAGTAACTGGAGCCTATGCAATTGCTGTTTTTGACAAAGAAAAACCCAATGAAATTATTGTAGCAAGATTAGGAAGCCCTATTGCTATTGGTGTAGGCAAGAATAATGAAGAATTCTTTGTTGCTTCTGATGCCTCTCCTTTTATTGAGTTTACTAAAAATGTGATGTATTTAGAAGATGAAGAAATGGCCATTGTGAAGCTTGGAAGAGATATTCGAGTAAGAAAAATCATGGATGATTCATCTGTAGAGCCAACTATTCAAAAACTTAAATTAAGTTTAGACCAAATAGAAAAAGGAGGGTATGATCATTTCATGATCAAAGAGATTCATGAACAGCCAAAAGCAATTATAGATACCTACAGAGGAAGAATGTTGGCCAATCAAGGGATCATAAAAATGGCAGGGGTAGATAATAACCTTGAGAAATTTTTAAATGCCAAACGAATTATTATTGTGGCTTGTGGTACCTCTTGGCACGCAGGATTGGTAGGAGAGTATCTAATTGAAGAAATGGCGAGAATACCAGTAGAGGTAGAGTACGCCTCTGAGTTTAGATATAGAAATCCAATTATTACCTCAGATGATGTTGTGATCGCTATTTCTCAGTCGGGTGAAACAGCCGATACATTAGCAGCTATAAAATTAGCAAAGTCAAAAGGGGCGTTTGTTTTTGGAGTATGTAATGTAGTAGGGTCATCAATTGCTAGAGAGACACATGCTGGTGCATATACTCACGCTGGACCAGAGATTGGGGTAGCTTCAACAAAAGCATTTACAACACAAATTACAGTATTATCTTTAATAGCTTTAAAGCTTGCAAAGGAAAAAGGAACACTTTCAAAATCTGAATTTCACACCTATTTACAAAAGATGCAATTAATACCTGAGAAGGTTCAAAAGTTGCTTGAAATAGACGACAAAGTCAAAGAAATAGCAAGTATCTATAAAGATGCAAAAAACTGTTTATACCTTGGAAGAGGGTTCAACTTTCCAGTAGCACTAGAAGGTGCCTTAAAATTAAAAGAGATTTCATATATCCATGCAGAAGGATATCCTGCTGCTGAAATGAAGCATGGTCCTATTGCTTTGATAGACGAAGATATGCCACTATTTGTGATAGCTACTAATAAAGGGCATTATGAAAAAGTAGTGAGTAATATCCAAGAAATAAAATCTAGAAGCGGTAAAATTATTGCTATTGTTAACGAAGGAGATGTTACGGTAAAAGAAATTGCAGATCACGTGATTGAAATACCGGAAACAGAGGAAGCACTTACACCGCTGTTAACGACCATCCCTTTTCAATTACTGTCATACCATATTGCAGTGATGTTAGACAAGAATGTAGATCAACCTAGAAACTTAGCCAAATCAGTTACAGTCGAGTGATTTTTTCCAACACAAACATTTGTACTCCTCAACGAAAAAAGTGAAATAGATTTTCTAACCTTTACTATTGTTTTAGTATTTTACAATAATGGAATTAACAATAATAATATCGGGTCTAATTGGGTTTTTCATAATCTCTTCTATTGTTAAATCCATTCGTAAAAAAGAAAGAGAATTAATAAGTTCTGTTACATCATTGAGTAGAGGAACGAATTCAGAATTGAATCTGATATTAAAATTATTGAAAAGTGGAATTCCACAAGTAACTATTTACCATGATTTATTAATAAAAAAAAATAACGGTAAGTTTTCACAAATAGATTTGGTATTAGTTACATCAGAGGGGATTATAGTTTTTGAAGTAAAGGATTATAGTGGATGGATATTCGGAAGTGGAAACAATACGAATTGGACTCAAATTCTCTCATATGGAAAAAGAAAGTATAAGTTTTATAATCCAATAAAACAAAATAACAATCACATTACAGAGTTAAGAAAAACCCTCAAACAATTTGAAAACATCCCTTTCTTCTCTTTAATCGTTTTCTTTGGTGATTGTGAATTAAAGGAAATAAACTATGTTCCAAAAGGAACTTACGTAGTTAAATCCCAAAGAGTGTTTGAAGTTCTTAATTTGATTAAGAATGAAAATGAACCAACAGAATACACTAATAAAAGAGAGGTTGTAAATAAACTTAAAGAGTTGGTTTCATTGGGTGAGAATGTTGAATATCAGAAAAAACATATTGAAAATATTAAGGATATGGTTGGGAAAAATAGAATCTTTAAATGAGGGGAGTTTTTCTTAGGATTAAAACCTGATTCGACATAAAAACGGACTAGATAGAGTTTTCTGAAAAAAGTTTTGTTCCGTTTCCATTAAAATACCCCCATCCCCCTCAATCATTCCACATATTAAATAGAGTAAGATTCCTAAAATCTTAGAGGGTGATGAATGGAAAAATATGATTCTGTCTAAAGAATCTTGAATACTCCTATTGTAAAATTTAAATACTCCTGATTTAAAATTATTCCTTTTTTTAATATTACCTGAGAACTAAATTTTAATATAGGGATATATTTTAATTTGTATTGTGTTGGAATCGTTAAGTCTTTGACAGTGGAGTAATTTGTGATGGACTTATTTTTTTAGTTATAATTCCTATATTTATAACATGGGAAAGGGCTTTTTAATTTTACTAGGAACTTTTATTGTAGTAGCCATCTTACATGTTGTGTCTATGAAAATCATGAAGATTTCTGAGGCTAAAAAATCATCATTTCGAAAAGTATTTTTTTATATCTATGGTGTTTTCTTAGTACTTAGTGGAATTTTACAGTATGTAGAGAAAGATGAGATTCGTGTTGTTTTTTTAATTCAGTCTTTATGTGGCTTAGCATTCGTTATTTTAAATTTCACAGGAAAGATGGAGCAAAAAACCAGCTAAATCTTATCATGAACTTGGCTGTGTTCTCCGTTATTCCATAAGGTTAAAATATCAGTTGCCACAATAGCTCCACTACCTGCTGCAATGGCAAATTGGCTTCTGCATCCAGATAAGGTTCCGCAAACATAGACGCTCTCAGTAACCAAATAATTTTCATTTCTTAATTGAATTCTATCTTTGGATGCTTTTGCTCTTTGATGAGGTTCTATATACGCTTCTAAACCTTTAATTAGAAATGGCTTTGCGTAATTTAAAGCTATGACAATGACTTGAGTCTTGTACTCATTTTTGTTTGTCTTTACAATATGACAATTGTTTTGAATAGTAATTGATATTACTTTTTCTTGTTCAATTTGAGTAATATTTGGGTAATTTTTAGTCAATTGTTTTTTCCCTGATGTCAATACATCAGATCCAAGAGTTCCTGAAGTTAATCCAAGTACATTGTTAAAAAGAGCATTCTGGAGATGAGAACTTCTTTGATGCATAATTACCCCTACCTTTTTATTGACAGCATAAGGCTTTTTAAGTCCTGATCCAAGAACTAAAGCACATTGCATGCCCGCTACACCACCTCCAATAATTAATGCGTCAAACATCGTTAAAAGAGCGCTTGAATATTAGCAGCAAATAATTTTACAGCAATGGCTAATAAAATAACTCCAAATATTTTTCGAATAATTTTAATCCCGTTAGCACCAATTATGCGCTCTATTTTTGGAGAGGTTTTTAGAACAACATAAATCACTACTACATTGCATAAAACAGCAATAATAATATTTTCAATAAAGAATTCCGCTCGTAAAGATAAGAGTGTAGTAAGGCTTCCGGGTCCAGCAATTAAAGGAAATGCAAGAGGAAATACGGTAGCAGTTATGCTTTCCGAGTCTTCATCATCTTTATAAAGCGTAATTCCTAAAATCATCTCTAAGGCGATAAAAAAAAGAATGAAAGACCCTGCCACGGCAAATGAATACACATCAATTCCAATCAATTCAAGTAAACTTTGTCCTAAAAAAAGAAATACCACCATAATAACACCAGCAATTAGTGATGCTTTTTCAGACTGAATATGGCCAACTTTTTTTCTCAAATCTATGATGATTGGAATATTCCCAACAATATCTATGACCGCAAATAACACCATGAATGCGGTAAATATTTCCTTAAAATTAAAATTCATAAGTAGTTGTTTAAAGTTGCAAAAGTAGAAAACTAACCGAATCAAAATGTAAAAAATAGAAAATATTTTATGCTATTTTTGCCAAATGTTTCAATTAGGAAAAACCATAGTATCAGAAGACATTATAGAGAAAGATTTTGCATGTAATCTTTCTAAATGCAAAGGAGAGTGTTGTGTTTCTGGAGTAGCAGGAGCCCCATTAGAAAAGGATGAAACAGCCATTTTAAAAGAAATTTATCCAAAACTTAAACCCTTTTTAAGACCTGAGGGGATAGAGGCTATAGAACAACAAGGAACGTCTACAGTAAGTGGTTTAGGAGAATTAGAAACACCATTGGTTAACAATTCTGAATGTGCGTATCTTATTTTTAACGAAAATAAAATAGCATTTTGCGGAATAGAGGAAGCATATAACAAGGGAGTTGTTAACTGGAAAAAACCAATTTCTTGTCATTTGTATCCAGTTAGAGTAAAAGAGTACAGTGAATTTTCTGCAGTAAATTATCATAAATGGGATATTTGTGATGATGCATGCTCATTGGGGAAAGAATTAAAAGTACCCGTATATAAGTTTGTAAAAGAAGCATTGATTAGAAAATTTGGAAATAACTGGTACTCAGAACTAGAAAAAGTAGCTAAAGGGTATAATGGGTAAGATTCATTTTTATGTATCTTTACCATCATAAAATTCATCAAAATATGAAAAATGTATTTCCCTTTTTGTTTGCCTTAATTTTAATTACCTCTTGTGAAGAATCTGTTGAAATAACTGCTTCTACCACTTTTGTTGACAATGTAGAAGTGTCTATTCCGCAAAGTAATGGTACAGATGTTACTTATGACGAAACAGCCACTCAAAACCTAACTGAGTTAGTTTCTAATTATGACGATATTACAGATATCAACATAGACAGTCTAAGCTACACCTTTACAAATTTAACAGGAAATTCAAATGCAGTTATCACATCTGCAACAGTAGAAATAAATCAAACCATAGTTGCTACAACTTCTAATCTAAACATAGGACAAGAAGTTACAAATGAAACAGTATTTGAAATAACAGATACTGCTTTATTAAATCAATTAGAAAACACATTTTTAACCAACAGTTCTGTATCTATTCGGTTTTATGGATCTGCAATTACAGAAGAAGGAAGTGTAGATTTTAATTTGCAAGTTTCTATTGGATTGACAGCAACTTTTTAAAAAAGACATTTCCTATTTATTTTATTAAACGAAATACATTTCTAATATTAATTAGAGATACGAAGAATTAGCGGATTAAAAAACCTCAAATTCATCTGAAAAAGCATAAAGATTTCTTAAAAAAGTAGTTTTTTATCAAGGCGTTTTTTTTTATGTCACAACTACTAATAAAATCTTTTCAAAATTCAAAAAAAAAGTATTTATTATTTTTAACAACCTTGTTTTAAGAATGTCAACAACAATAAGGCTTTGTAAAAAAATACGTTATTAAAATATTGATTTTCAGTATATTAACAAAAAATATAGAAATCAATTTTTTTTGTCATGATTTTGATTTTGTTAAAAACTTAGTGGGTTTTGTGAATAAGTAGAGCTTTGTATTCATCCCTTTTTTTTCAATCTTTGTTAACCCCGATACAAGCATAAATTCCAATAATTAAGAAAACCTTAACATAAAATGTCTACACAAGAACCAATTTTAGAACCGAATGATAACAGATTTGTGATTTTCCCTATTCAACATGATGATTTATGGGATTGGTACAAAAAACAACAAGCTTGTATCTGGACAGCAGAAGAAATTGACCTATCTGAAGATGTGATAGATTGGAAAAATAAACTATCTGAAGACGAACGTTATTTCATCAAACATATCTTGGCATTTTTTGCGGCTTCTGACGGAATTGTGAATGAAAATTTAGCTGAAAATTTTGTAAACGAAGTACAATACTCAGAGGCAAAATTCTTTTATGGATTTCAAATTATGATGGAAAATGTTCACTCAGAGACCTATTCTCTTCTAATTGATACCTATGTTAAGGATGAACAAGAAAAAGACAAGTTATTTAATGCTATAGAAACTTTTCCAGCAATCAAAAAGAAAGCAGAATGGGCTCTAAAATGGATAGAATCAGATTCTTTCGCAGAAAGATTAATTGCTTTTGCAGCTGTTGAAGGAATTTTCTTCTCTGGAGCTTTTTGTTCTATTTTTTGGTTAAAGAAAAGAGGGTTGTTACCAGGACTTACATTTTCTAATGAATTAATTTCAAGAGATGAGGGAATGCATTGTGATTATGCAGTTCATTTACACAATCACCACATCGTTAATAAAGTTCCAAAAGAACGTATTAGAGAAATTATTGTAGACGCTTTAAATATTGAAAGAGAGTTTATCACAGAATCTTTACCAGTAAGTTTAATTGGAATGAATGCAAAGTTAATGACTCAATACCTTGAGTTTGTGACGGATAGATTACTAGGAGAGTTTCATTGTGAAAATGAGTACAACTCTTCCAACCCCTTTGATTTTATGGAAATGATTTCTTTAGAAGGAAAAACTAATTTCTTCGAAAAAAGAGTGTCAGAATACCAAAAAGCTGGAGTTAAATCCGGTGGGACAGGAAGCATCAGTTTTGATGCTGATTTCTAGGAATCTATTCTAGAAAAAATAGTACCAAAAGTTATCTGGTACAAAACCAAATCAAAATAATATAATCGCTTTTGCGATTGCAACTAATTAAAAACAATAGCAGCATGTATGTAGTAAAAAGAGACGGCAAAAAAGAGCCAGTGATGTTCGACAAAATAACGGCCAGAGTAAGAAAAATGTGTTACGGTCTTAACAAGATTGTAGATCCAGTAAAGGTAGCCATGCGTGTTATAGAGGGATTATATGATGGTGTTACTACTCCAGAATTAGATAGTTTAGCTGCCGAAATTGCTGCTACTATGACTACTGCACATCCAGATTATGCAAAACTAGCTGCAAGAATTGCTGTATCTAACTTACACAAAAACACCAAGAAATCCTTCTCTGAAACCATGGTGGATTTATACGAATATGTAAATCCAAGAACCGGCAAAAAAGCTCCGTTGCTATCTGATGAAGTTTTTAAAATAATAACTGACAATGCAGAGAAATTAGATTCTACAATAATTTACAGTAGAGATTTTAATTATGATTTCTTTGGTTTTAAAACACTTGAGCGTTCGTATCTATTAAAATTAAATGGAACCATCGTAGAAAGACCACAACACATGCTCATGCGTGTTTCTATAGGAATTCATTTAAATGATATTGATGAAGCAATTGCAACGTATGAGTTAATGAGTAAGAAGTTTTTTACTCATGCTACTCCTACCTTATTCAATGCTGGGACACCAAAACCACAAATGTCCTCATGTTTCTTATTACAAATGCAAGACGATAGTATAGACGGAATTTATGACACGCTAAAGCAAACGGCTAAAATATCTCAATCTGCCGGTGGAATAGGATTGTCTATTCATAATGTTCGTGCTACAGGGTCTTATATAAGAGGAACTAATGGTACTTCTAATGGAATTGTACCGATGCTAAAAGTTTTTAATGATACAGCCAGATACGTAGATCAGGGAGGAGGAAAAAGAAAAGGATCTTTTGCCATGTATATAGAACCTTGGCATGCTGATATTTTTGAATTCTTAGACTTGAAAAAAAATCACGGGAAAGAAGAAATGAGAGCACGGGATTTATTCTATGCGATGTGGATGCCAGATTTATTTATGAAGCGTGTACAAGAAGATGGAAATTGGACGTTGATGTGTCCAAATGAGTGTCCACACTTATTTGATACTTATGGTGACGAATTTGAAAAACTATATGAAGGTTATGAAAAAGTAGGAAAAGGGAGAAAAACAATCAAAGCAAGAGAACTTTGGGAGAAAATTTTAGAATCTCAAATTGAAACGGGAACTCCTTACATGCTTTACAAAGATGCAGTCAATAGAAAATCAAATCACAAGAATTTAGGAACGATTCGTTCTTCAAATTTGTGTACAGAAATAATGGAATATACAGCAAACGATGAGGTAGCTGTATGTAATTTAGCTTCTATAGCGCTACCGATGTTCGTCAGTCAAAACGAGGCAGGAGAAAAATACTTCAATCACAAAAAATTATATGATGTAACTAAGAAAGTAATTAGAAATTTAGATACAGTTATTGATAGAAATTACTATCCAGTAAAAGAAGCAGAAAACTCTAACTTTAGACACAGGCCAGTTGGCTTAGGTGTTCAGGGTCTTGCAGATGCATTTATTATGCTTCGTCTGCCATTTACATCTGAAGCAGCAAAAAAATTAAATCAAGAGATTTTTGAGACCTTATATTTTGCCTCTGTTCAATCTTCTATGGAGATTGCCAAAGCCAAAGAACCGTATTCAACATTTAAGGGATCTCCAATGTCTGAGGGAGAATTCCAGTACAACATGTGGGGAATTAATGATGAAGATTTAAGTGGAAATTGGGACTGGAAAAAATTACGTAAAAATGTAATTAAACATGGAGTTAGAAACTCGTTGTTAGTAGCTCCAATGCCAACAGCATCTACTTCTCAGATTCTTGGTAATAATGAAGCTTTTGAACCATATACTTCTAATATTTATACCAGACGTGTTCTTTCAGGTGAATTTATTGTCGTAAATAAGCACCTTTTAGAAGACTTGGTAGAGATGGAATTATGGGATAATAATATGAAAGAAGAGATCATGCGAGCAAACGGATCTATCCAACATATAGACAAAATTCCACAAGAATTAAAAGAATTATATAAGACTGTTTGGGAAATGAGCATGAAAGACATTATAGATATGGCTCGTCATAGAGGGTATTTTATAGATCAGTCACAATCCTTAAACTTATTTATGCAAGATGCAGATTTTGCAAAATTAACATCAATGCATTTCTATGCATGGAAATCTGGATTGAAAACAGGAATGTATTATTTAAGAACAAAATCTGCGGTGAATGCAATTCAGTTTACGCTTTCTAAAGAAAAGAAAGAAACAACTCAAGAGGAAGACGCACCGATGACGCCAGAAGAATTCAAAGCAATGGTAGAATCTTCAAAAAATGGAGGACCAGATGATGATTGCTTAATGTGTGGTTCTTAGAAACTAGTTAATATTACAGGTTTAAAAAAGAATCTCAATCTAGTTGAGATTCTTTTTTTGTATAAATCAAAATCACAAGAATTATGATGAATTGGGAACAATTACTTTCTTTAAAACGGTTTGGAGACATTCAAAAACGTCCAAGAGCCAAACAAGATGAAACACGTTTGGGCTTTGAAGTAGATTTTGATAGAATCATATTCTCAGAGGCATTCAGAAGTTTACAAGATAAAACTCAGGTAATTCCACTTTCAGAAACAGATTTTGTTCACACCAGACTTACCCACAGTCTAGAAGTATCTGTAGTTGGAAGAACTTTGGGGAGAAGAGTTGGAAAAGTCTTACTAGAAAGACATCCAAATTTAGTAAAACTAGGGTATACCTTCAATGATTTTGGAGCTATTGTTGCTGCAGCCTCTGTGATGCACGATATTGGAAACCCTCCATTTGGGCATTCTGGAGAAAAGGCAATAGGAGAATATTTTAAGACAGGTAAAGGAATCCAATATAAAAAAGAGTTAACGCCAAAGGAATACCAAGATTTAGTAGATTTTGAAGGGAATGCAAATGGGCTTAAAATTTTAACTGAAAACAGAGAGGGCATCTACGGAGGGTTGCGTCTTTCTTATGCTACACTTGGAGCATTTATTAAATACCCCAAAGAATCGTTACCTAAAAAACCTACAAGTCATATAGCAGATAAAAAGTATGGATGTTTTCAGTCAGAAAAAGAGTCTTTTTTAGATATA
>Ga0228623_1000646_pt1 | contig 12871 bp, 10 predicted proteins | sample 28DmetaG_FD_182856 | JGI IMG/M metagenome (GOLD analysis project Ga0228623, IMG submission 182856) | Seawater microbial communities from Monterey Bay, California, United States - 28D | ecosystem: Environmental > Aquatic > Marine > Coastal | place: USA: California | collected 2016-10-04 | reverse complement strand
ACCCGTCAACGGCCCCTGCCCCAACGGGCGTTGGTGTACTGGGCGGTATTGACGCTGGGGCCGGTCGTCACGGGTGCCAGTCTGTGGGCGACTTCTTATGTCGCGCGCGAATCGATGGGTTTGGTGGGTGATGTTCCCGGCATCCTGGGCGTATTGGTATCGTTCTTGCCGCTCCTGGTCACCGGTGCCGGATTTACCGCGCTGTTCGTCGTGGTACCCAATCGTCGGGTGTTCTGGCGCGACGCCTTGATCGGTGGGTTCGGCGCAGCCATCGTACTGGAAATCATGAAGGCGGGTTTCGCCTACTACCTGACACAATTCCCTACCTACACTGTGATTTACGGGGCGTTCGCCACGCTGCCCATCTTTCTGCTGTGGGTTTATCTGTCCTGGCTGGCAATTTTGGTGGGCGCAGTCACCGCCGCCAGTCTGCCCTTGATCAGGTTGGGTCGGTGGGAGCCCGATCGCGAACCCGGCGCGCCGTTTCTGGACGCCATCGGCGTATTACGGCTGCTGCGTCAAGCCTTGGGACAACGGCCGGCGGATCGCAGCGCGACGTTTCTTGCCGCTCACCTGCGATTGCAATTCGCCGAACTGTATCGGGTGCTCGAAACTTTGGAGCAAATGGGCATGATCGCCCGTACCAGCGATAACCGCTGGCTTCTCTCGTGCGACCCGGCCAAGACTCCGCTCACACCGCTGTTCGACAATCTGCTGCTGAATCGGTCGCAGGCGCGCCTCCAAAACGATCCCGATGCTCTGCGCGTCTTGCGAAGCATTTTGATGGACGACGAGCCGCCCATGCTGGAGGAATTACGTCAAACAGCGCAAAATAGCGATAAGCTCGAGCCAGATCCTACCGATCGCAGACCTGTCGTGGCGACGACGGCACAGGGAGACAATCATCATGCTAAAAGTCAGTGAAATCTTGCGTGTCAAAGGTGACACGCTATATACCGCCAGCCCCGATATGCTGGTTTCCCACGCCGTCAACGTCATGAGCCAGCAAGACATCGGCTCTCTGGTCGTCATGGACGCAGGCATGCTGGTCGGCATGCTGACGTTCCGTGAAATTATCCGGCACATTCACGGCAGTGGCGGCAACATTGGCGACAGTACGATCCGCGGCATCATGGACGACGCACCGGTCAGCGTTTCGCCCAACACCAGTGCCGACGAAGTCCAGCGGCTGATGCTGGAAAAACACGCACGTTACATCCCAGTGATGGATGGTCCGACTTTGATGGGCGTTATTTCGTTCTACGACATGGCCCAAGCGATCGTTGCAGCGCAGAAGTTCGAGAACAGTATGCTCAAAGCCTATATTCGAGACTGGCCGACCGACAGCGAAGAGCCTGCCGCGTCATAAGCACTCAACCCGCGTCGCGCGTCTGGCGTAAGGTGCGCCACGCTTCGTAAAAAAGATCGGCGTCATTGGGCGCCAGCAGATTAGGATCCGACAGCATTTGTCGCCAACGACGCGCGCCCGGCTGCCCGTTGACCAAGCCCAGCAGGGGACGGGTCAACATGCGCAAGGGCACACCGCGCAACAAATGCGGTGGCGCATAGGCCGCCATCACGTCCACCACTTGCGCATCGGTAGGCAACTTCAGCTCCGGCCACAACCGATGGCTGATTTCGGACAACACGCGCGGCGTGTGCCAAGCTGCCCGGCCTACCATCACGCCATCCAAGCCCGGTAACACCGCGACAGCATCTGACGCCGTTGCCAGACCGCCATTGATGACGATGATCGCATCCGGGAAATCGACCTTCAGTTGACGCACCGCACCGTAGCGCAGCGGCGGAATGTCGCGGTTATCCTTGGGCGACAGCCCCTTGAGCACCGCGTTTCGGGCATGCACGACGAACACCCGGCAACCCGTGTCATACAGCGTGCCGACGAAATCCCGGACGAATCCGTACTCCTCGTCGTAATCCAGGCCCAAACGATGCTTTACAGTCACGGGAATATCGACGGCGTCCTGCATGGCCTTGATGCAATCTGCAACCAGCCTGGGTTCGGCCATCAGGCAGGCACCGAAGGCGCCCCGCTGCACGCGCTCCGACGGACAACCGCAGTTCAGGTTGATCTCGTCGTAGCCCCATTGCTGGCCCAGGCGGGCCGAATGCGCCAACGCCTCTGGTTCACTGCCGCCCAGTTGCAAAGCGACAGGATGCTCGGCGTCGTCGAAATCCAGATGCCTGGCGTGCGAGCCGTGTATCAATGCACCGGTGGTGATCATTTCGGTGTACAGACGAGCACGGGGGGCCAGCAGCCGATGGAAGTAACGGCAATGCCGGTCGGTCACGTCGATCATCGGCGCGACACACAATGTCCAATCGGCTGCGGTCGTAGACTCAGGTTGCATGCAAAAAACTCAAAAAATGCCCGAAAAAAATGCCCGGTAGAATACGGTGCTTTACTCGTTCGCCTCTGGCCCGCTACGGGCTGCCCGTACAGGACACCACCGCACCATGGCTGTATTCACCCCCGTTTCCGAGGACGACGCGCGCGAACTGTTGACGCGCTATGACTTGGGCGATTTCGTTTCGTTGCGCGGCATTACCGCAGGCATCGAGAATACGAATTTCTTTTTAGCGACCACCCAAGGTGAATACGTCCTCACGCTGTTCGAGGTGCTGACGCAGTCACAACTTCCATTTTATATCGAGCTGATGCATCACCTTGCACAGCGCGATATTCCGGTGCCTCATCCGCAGACCCTGCGCGACGGCACCCGCCTGACCCGATTCAAAGACAAGCCATGTGCCATCGTCAGCCGCTTACAAGGCGGCTATGAAGCGTCACCCGGTGTGGCGCATTGCGCCTTGGCGGGCGAAACCCTGGCTCGGGCCCATTTGGCGGCTCAGGATTTTTCCATCGAACAACCCAATCTGCGGGGCCTGCCCTGGTGGGAAAGCACGGCACCGGCGGTTCAGCCGTATCTGAACGACAGCCAAAAAGCCTTGTTGAGCGATACCTTGCAAGAGCAACGCGACATGGCCGCATCGCCCGCCTACGGCTTACTGCCGCGCGGACCGTCTCATTGCGATCTCTTCCGCGACAATGTACTGTTTGCCGGTACGTTCGAATCGCCTCGCATGGGCGGTTTCATCGATTTCTACTTCGCCGGCTGGGACACCTGGCTGTTCGATGTGGCCGTCAGCCTGAACGATTGGTGCATCGACCGCGACACGGGCGTATTCGACACAGCAAGAACCAATGCCTGGCTCGCGGCTTATGCCAAGGTACGTCCTTTTACCGATGCCGAAACGTCGCTATGGCCAGCCATGCTGCGAGGCGCGGCACTGAGGTTCTGGCTGTCACGCTTGTATGACTATTATCGTCCACGCGAGGCGCAGACGCTCAAGCCTCATGATCCTACTCATTTTGAACGAGTGCTGAACGCGCGTCGCGTCCATCCGGCCCCCATACTGCCATAATCCGACCACGTTTTCCGACCACTCTCCACGCCTCGACTCAAGCGCCATGCAAGCAGCCATTCTTCCCCCCCTAGCCGGTTGGCACTGGGCCCGCGACGGTTTTGCGATCTTCCGCAAGCAACCGATCGCCATGTTCATGTGGGCGATGGCCATCACGCTGTTTGTGTCGCTGGCTGCGGCAACCCCGCCTATCGGACCGCTGTTTTTCGTTGCGTTCATGCCCGTGGTCACGCTGTTGACGTTGTCAGCCTGCAAACATATCGCAGCCGATCGTGTCATGTTGCCGTCCATGTGGTTCAAACCGCTCAAGCAACCGGGCGTGTTTCGCAAGCTCGTCGGAATGGGTTTGATGTACGGCGTCATTTCCCTGACGGCGGGCTTAGCCGTTTCCATGCCCTTTGCCCGCGATATCGCAGACGCTTTTGTTCTGGTGTCGGCGCAAGCTGATCTCGAACCGCTGATAGAGGCCGTATGGTTGCCTTTGCTGGCATTCACCGTGGTCTATGTCGTACTGGCCGCCTTGTTCTGGCATGCCCCGGCGCTTACCGCTTGGCACCACATCAAGCTGACCCAGGCCCTGTTTTATTCCGGCATCGCCTGCTGGCGTAATAAATTGCCGTTCCTGGTGTACGGTGCGACGTGGTTCGGCGTGTTTTTCGTGATCGATCTGGCGGCAGGCGCGTTAATCTGGCTGGAATTGTCGCCATCCTTGGTGCAAACGCTTCAAATGCCGTTCAACATCGCGGCCGGTGGTGCCCTGTACTGCAGCTTTTATCCTGCCTATGTGTCGGTGTTCGATATCGAAAACCGACCGGCAATGACTGACACGGTCGATCCTCAGTGAAGCGATGAACGATGCGCAGCCTTTTGCTCAGGCGGAAGGAGCGAAAGCCATGCGATCAACTTGCGTCCCGTCGAGTCGCGAGCTCGACCGCCGAGTGAGCAGACAGACACACGACAACACGGTTGGGCAGAAGATGGACGACCCGCTTCACGCATCGATCGGATTTGTCCAGAAAAACGACGCTTATCGGGAAAGCCATGCCGAACGTATGCACGGCATGGCATGGACGCAACCACAATCCGGCTCTCGGATGCAGGCGACGGCGACCTAAAAGACCCACCATCCGCTGTCGCCAGCCAAAGGCCCCGACAATGCGTAGCGCACCGGACGGCGATATCACCGGATCGTCATAGGTTGGATTCGGCACTGTTAAAACCTTTTCGAGGTATCTGCACATCGATCGAGTACGACTGTCCATCGACTGCGTCCCATTTAGATGAATGATCGAATCGCCCTTTCGAGGCGCTGAAAGGGTTGACGGACGTCAGGCAATCGCCTCACTGGCTGTCCAACACACCGATGACAATCGGAAATCCGATCACGAGGAACGTACACGGGAAGATGCACAACACCAAAGGCACCAACAGTTTGACGGGGGCCAGCATGGCGAGCCGTTCAGCACGTTCGAAGCGAGCATCGTGTTGCGCCTCGGCCAGCTCGCGCAGCGCATCGCCCAGACTGGTTCCCATACGTGCCGACTGCAACATGGCGTCGACCCATGCTCTCACCGACGCGGACGGCAAGCGTCGAGCCAGGTCGAGATAGGCTTGGTCGCGCGCCACTCCCGTACGCAGCTCCGACAGCATGTGGCGGATCTCCGCCTGCAATACGCCGGGCGGCCCCACTTGGGCACAGGTATGCAGCGCGCCTTGCGTACTGCTTCCCCCCTGCACACACAAGGCCAACAGATCGAGCACCAAGGGCAACTCGCGTTCGACCTCGGCCACTCGAGTGGCACGACGGCGACGCAGCCAGAAGACCGGGACAGCCGCGCCCCACAGCGCCGCGCTCGTGCAACTCGCCCATGCCAGCATCGGATAGCCGGACGGTAGCGCCAGCGTCCAGACGGCTGCGACACAGACAGATGCCGCAGCACTGGCGAGGCACCGCGCCAGTGCGAGGTGTGCGGGCGACACCATTGGCGCCAAGCCGGACGCGGCCAACAGGGTGGCACTCCTCTCGCTGACGGGTAGCCAACGTCCACAACGGCGTTCGCCCCTCAGCAACAGCGGCCACACCCACCGCCAAACTATCGGCAGCCTGCGCACCGCAACGAGATGGGCAGCGGCTTCGACAGGCCGACGCCTGGCGTGTGCGTGTGCGCCGCTTGCCCACTCCAACAAGGCGTACACCGCCCCACCCACTGCGACAGCCGACGTGCCGGCGACAAACGCATGGAGCCAATCGGTTGCACTCGAAGTCATACGCGTATCCTCACGATTCGCCGGATCAAATAGCTACCGCACAACTCCAGTAGCGCGATCAACGCCAAAACGGCCCACCCTTCGGGGGTATGCCAAAAAACCGCCATCATCTCGGGTGCGAGCGCCGAAAGGACTATCAGCAGCAAGACCGGAAGAATACCGACCACCATGGCTTGCATTCGTCCCTGACTGGTCAGGGTTTGGACTCGCGTATCGACTTGCAGGCGACGGCGTTGCATTCGCGCGAACTGTTCGAGCAGGCGACTGAGATCTCCCCCTGTTTCGGCCGCCACTCGAAGCGTGACGGTCAACAGTCCAATCGCCTCGCTTCCTAAACGCTCCTCCAGATGCGCCAGTGCGTCGGCAAACGGCACACCCACGCGTTGCTCCCGAAGCATCAGCCCGACTTCCTGCGCCAGAGGCGCCGGGGTGTGATCGGCGGCCCACCGCAACGCGGCGGGCAAGCTGGCGCCAGCACGTAAGGCTGCCGCCATGCCACGGGCGGCTTCCGGCAACTGCGTGTCGATACGAGCCAAGCGCCGCTGCCGCAATATCGTCAAGGCAACGCGTGGCAAAGGCGCCACCACCATGGCAGCAATCACGCCGATCACCCGGCTACCGCTCACGCCCCACGCGATCAGCGCCGCGCCTGCACACACCATCAGGTTGATGCGCCACATCATGTCGGGCGCCACGAATAGAAATATCTCGCTCAAGCCCGCCTGCGCATCCAGGGTATAGCGAACGCGCCAACGCACCATGGCGCGGCGGTTACTGCCATAGCCCAAGGCGACGACGCTCGCGGCCCCAAGTCCCGTCATTGCGACAGCGATCCAGGCCCATGCCTCTGTCATGATGGCGAGCTGCCTTGAGGATCGAACCAGTCCATCGGCACAGCATGCCCGATCGCACGCCAGGCTTCGACACACGCCGGCACCACGCCGGTGGCGCTAGCACGAGACGCCCCTCGGGGCCGCAGGAAAATGGACTGAACTTGAATGGTGCCCCCTTCCAAACCACCCACTTCGGCGATGTGCGTCACCACCCTTCGACCATCGCCCCACCGCGCCTGTTGGACGACGATGTCGACCGCCGAAGCGATGTGCTCACGTACTGCCGCCAGGGGCAAGCCCATGCCCGCCATCAGAATCATGGTCTCGAGACGGCCTAGAGCGTCGCGCGGCGCGTTAGCGTGTAGCGTCGTCAGCGATCCTTCATGACCCGTATTCATGGCCGCCAACATGTCGAACGCTTCCGAGCCTCGACACTCACCAACCACGATGCGATCGGGCCTCATGCGTAGCGCATTGCGTACCAGATCGCGTATGTCAATCCGTCCTCGGCCCTCCAGGTTGGCCGGACGAGCTTCCAACGCGACGACATGCTCGTGTGCCAATTGCAGTTCGGCGGCATCCTCGACCGTCACGATACGTTCATGAGGCGCGATCAGACCGGCGAGAATGTTCAATAACGTGGTCTTGCCGGCGCCCGTCCCCCCGGCCACGACAATATTGCAGCGATGTTCGACGCACGCCGTCAGAAACCCCGCCATAGCGTCCGTCAATGCGCCAGCTGTAACCAAGTCATGCAGGGTCAATCTCCGACGCGAGAACTTGCGAATGGTCAGTACCGGGCCCCGTAACGCGACCGGTGCGATGACAGCATTGACGCGAGAATCATCGGGTAGACGCGCGTCCACCATGGGGGAACTCTCGTCTATGCGACGGCCCAGTGGCGACACGATCCGGTCAATGACTGCCCGCAACGATGTCTCGCCGGTGAACGTCATGGGATGCTGGCATAAGCGTCCAGCCCGCTCCGTAAATATACGTTCTGGGCCGTTCACCATGATCTCAGTAACCGAATCGTCGGCCAGCAGGGACTCCAGAGGTCCCAATCCCACAGCCTCGGCCAGAACGCCGTCCAGCAAAATTTCCTTGTCGGCGGCCGCGCACAGGTCGACATGGTTTTCGAGCAGCTCGGTCAGTAATTCATGTGCCCGGGCGCGCAGATGACGATCACTCATGTCGGCAACGTTCTCGCGGCGCAAGTCCAGACCTTCCAGCAAAAGCGTGTGCAGGCGCGCATGCGCTACGGTGGGTGCGGTTCTCGTATCTACAGGCGAGACAGTCAAGTCGACGGCATCGGCGCCGACAGTCAGCGCTTGGGTGTCCGGATCGAGCGAAGTGACGATCAGGGTGTAAGGCCCGACCTCCAGGGCATCGTTCGGACCCAGGGGCGTGGGTGCCACGACGCGCGTCCCATTGATACGCGTGCCTCCCCATCCACCGCTGTCGTCCACCCACAGGGTGCCATGCCGAGAGCGAAGTACCGCATGCTGGCGTGCGACGCGCCAATGCGACAAACAGACAGCGCACGATGGATCGCGACCAATGAAGACGGGTGCGATCACATGCCACTGGCGTAGACACGCATCGCGTGAGCGCTGCTCGATGGTCACCCTCATGAAGCAGACCGCTTATCTTGCTGGATCCACTGAGATCCGGAACCGCGATGCCAGGTGTCGTCGACCGTGCTATCAACGCCGCTGCCCGGCGAGTGAAGCATCGATTGCGAAGGCCCGCGCCACAACGAGCGCCCGAGTGGCACGTTCATGATGGGAGGCGTTTGCCTGGATGCCTCGGTCAATGCAGTAGCACGACGTACGCGTTCGGCCAACGCCGGATCGTGCTCGTCGACAATGGTGGGCGTGACGAAAATGGCCAGTTCGATGTCTCGTCGATTCTGGCGTCTCGCGCCGAACAACGCGCCGATTATCGGAATGCTGCGCAGTCCTGGAATGCCGGTATGCGAGTCGGTACGATCATGGGAAAGAAATCCTGCCAAGACCAAGGTCCTGCCCGAGACGACGTTGAACTCGGTCGCTGCGCGCCGGGTCTTGAGCGCCGGACCATTGTCGCCCATCAGTTGAGCGTCCACCGAACTCGCTTCGACGGTGATGTGGGCGCGCACGATACCGTTGCGCTCGGCGCGAGGTGTCATGTGCAGGCTCACGCCATAGGGTTTGAATTGCGTAGTCGCTCGGTTATGACTATCGATGTGCTTGTAAGGCACTTCGCCGCCGGCCAGGAATTCTGCCGTGGCCCCACTGCGCGCCAGCAACTGAGGTTGAGCCAGCACGACGGCCTCGCCCGACTCGGCCAATGCCCGAAGACGCGCAGACCACAGTGCATTGACCCCTAAAATACCGGCCAGCGGCGCGTGCGTGCCCGGTCGAGCAACAGGGGTTGGGCCAGGGCGCTCAGTGACCGAGCGCCCTCCCCACGCATCCCATGCGGCACCGACGTGTATGCCACCCTCGGGCCCGGCTCCCCAGTCCATGCCGAACTCCAATAGACGCGAACGGGGAATCTCAACCACTTGCACATCCAGCATGATCATCTGCTCCCACCCGACGTCACTGGTGAAATCGATGATCTCGGGATAGCGTTGCGCAAGATTGGCAATGCGGGTTCGGTCGGTATCCGACAGCACACTGCCGTCGATGACAATCTTTCCGCCGATAATCCGGCTGCGTGCGGTGGGCATATCTTGCAGCAGGGCCTGGAGTTCGGCTTGAACCTGCCGGCTGGCGGCGGCCTCCACCGTAATGTCGTAATCGTCCCGCACGCTGTCGGATCGCCAGATATGCAATGTCGAACGTCCCGGATTTCGTGCGAAGACCAACACCTCGTTGTCTTCGATCACGATGGCCTCCAGCACGTCGCCTTGCCCTACCGCCACGCGTTGCACGCCATTCGCGCGAAATACCTGAGTCTGCCCGACAAGCAAGTCGATTGCCGCAGGTGCGTGGCGGTCGATCGCAGTTCGCATGGCACGCGACGGCGCAGTCTCGCGCGGCAGCATGGAAGCAGCGAATGACGCATTCGGCTGCGCGGCAGCGGATCGGGCAGCACGACACGGAAATACCGAAGCGAAGAGCGCGATGAGGATGACGACGCCCATGACAGCGCGGTCAGGTGCGACGGCCATCGGCCTCATGGTAGGAATTCCGAGTCGCCGTCCGGCATCTGCACGGAATCGATGACGTGGGTGGTGGCATCCGTCGCGGGACGGCTTCCATAGAGCACCGGCACGATGCGCGGCATACGGACTGGCGTGGGGCGCGCCAGTCCTAGAACGACTTGCACTTCGTTAGTCAGCGGTGCGAGAGTCTGCCGAGCATCGACAGCGACATCGTGTCTTAGCGTTACGCTCAGGGCGCTGGACTGGCGCGCGGCGATCAAACGAATGGCCGCGGGCTCGTCGACATCCAGAGTGATTGTCGAAAAACGCTCGTTCGACGTCGCTTGGAGATCATCATCGTAATCGTTCGGCATACCCGGCGCGCTCGATCCTCGAGCGGCCCGCTGCCCAACGGCCAGAATACTGACCGCACGCAGCAGCGGAATCGTAGCGCGTCCTCTGGGCAAATCCAGCGTGGCAAGAATATCCACACGGTCACCGGGCTGCACCATGCCCGCTTGCGAACTGACGTCATCGACGGCAATCGTCACGGCTCGCCGCCCGTCCTGCAACCGTGCAGCCAGGGGCGTATTGGCATCGACGCGAACGGCCGAGCGAAGAATCTGCTCGCCAGCCCTGATCGTCCCCAACACCACCGCATCGGCATAGCGATCGAAATCCTCTGGCATGACTGAATCGCTGACGGCCCCACTCTCGGGAATGTCGCGTAGCGCGACGGTGTCTACACTGAGCCGGTCGCCAGGAAGCAGGTCGTCGATGGCGACCACCCGGGACACCGTGGCGACACGTGTCGCGGCTTCGAGTGCCTGGAAGCGTCGATCGAGCGCGTGACGTGCCGCGCCCGCAGCCACGATACCCGCCACGATCGACACCGTCAGCACGCTGATCTGCGCTCGTCTCCCTAAAGATGTCGTGGTCATGACATATCGTCTTGCAAAGCGAACCACAGCGCTTCCCGACCGGTACAAGACGTATCGGCGGCTACCGAGAGCAGGGTCGCGCGGCAGCCGGCCCGGTGCCAGCTCGCGGGCTCGTGAGCAGAGCGATGCAATAGATCACCAAGCGCCTCCGATTCGAACCCTCGTTCGCGCAATTCGGTGACGACACGGGCGTGTAATGCTTGCCCCTGCTCAGGGCCACACCATACCGCGCTAGCTTGCGTGGCACGCATGTCATGACGCCCGGTATAGGCATCGGATGGCAACCATTGAGGCGGGCGAGTGTCCAGGCGAGGTGCGCTCAGATCGACCAGTGACAAGGTCGCTCGAATCGACCGATCGTTCTCGTCGACTGTCCAACGAAGCAACCAATGCAGGTCATCATCCAGCACGTCTTGCCCTGCCAACGCCACCCCCATTTCGCCGGCCATCAGGTCTCGCAGCACAGGCAAACGTTCTTGCGCCAGTCGCACAAGGTTTTCCAATTCGCCAGTTTGCACGAATGTGCGATGTGCCAAGGGCACGCCAGCCCACAAAAGGGCTTCGGCGCGATTCGATCCATCGTCCAATGGGCTGCCCAGGTTATCCAATGCATCCAGTTGCTTCGCCAGCGCTTGTGCCCGCCCCAAGGCTCGAGCGCGCGCCGTGCCAGAACCACTGCGGTCGGCCACCGGGATATCCAAACCTGTACCTGTGCCTGGGCCCAGTAGCATGTCCCACGGGCAATTTTTCAACGGGCCTTCGCGTCGCGTCGATGGGCGGCGGCGACGCACTTCGACATTCGCCCAACGCTCTAACCAGTCGAAAGACACGGCCTGCCGGCTCCAGGCCCGATCCACCGGGTGGATCTGTGTGTCGATCCGACGCCCTGCGCGTATCGACGTCTTGGCGGCCATACCCCATGCGGCCTGCGAGCGGCCAAGCAGGCGTTGCGTTGCACCGTCGTCGAATCGGGCGCCTGCATTGCGCAACACCACCGACTCACGCGTGCCCACGCGGGAGATGACCGCAGTGCGATCGGCGTAGCGCCACGCCTTTCGCATGTCGTGTGCTGCTGCACCCACGCCGCCCGGCTCGCGGTGCAGCACCGTCAAGCGCATCGATCCACCCTGACCGGGATCAGCAGTGAACGCATGGAGTCGGCTGGCGTGATCGTCGCGCTGAGTCTCGAACGTCAGCTCGCCAACCTGGGCCACCCCAAACCACAACACGCCCAGCAACACCAGCACCAGGCACGCCTCGATCAATGCCTGCCCACCCATACCAGTGCCCCGGAAGCTCCCGGGTCGTCTCGACGAGCGCGACAACGGCACGAGCCGCGCTTGCCAATACGGTCGCCACGCGTTCGCTCGGGACAAGCGCTTTTTCGATTTCGGCGAGTCGAAATACGTTTGTGCGGCCGCGCTGGCATGAACGCCCCTGCCTTCGCCGAGTACCGACTGAACCAAGCGACCGATAACCGGACGAACGGCGCTACGCCCATCCGTGGTCATGACGCTGCCGCCAGCCTGACGCAGACTGATTTCGATCGAGGCGGTTTGACGCCCTCGAACCACATCGAAGCCCCGGGGCAATCCACGCTGATCCGATATCCATGCGTCTCGCGCACCACGTAAGTTGCCGATTCGATTATGAGCGAGCAACAGATTCCATCTGGTGACGCGTCGTGCCCACCGCCAGAAATGCTCTTCAGAGAAATTGTCCGGCACCTTTGGAGCAGAATCGACCGACGGTGCTCGGCTCGATGGACGTTTCATGGCCCAGCCCATGGCGTATTCGCGGTAATAGCAGCCGATATAACGATTGCCTCGTAGCGCATGAAACGATTGAGTGTCCGCCGCGATCCATCGACCGTGCTTGTCCATCCGGGTATCGCCACGGCGTCTGAGCACATGCCGTAGCCACGGACAGTACGGTTCGGATGGGAATACGTTGAACGCGGAGCGATTACGCTTGCCCACGAACCCATAGGCGCTGACCGCTCGTTGCACGGCGAGTCTCAAATACGCGGCGTCCTTGCTTCCACCTCGTCCGAAGGATTCCAGCAACGCAGGCCATGAGTCGCGCTCTATTCTGTAAACCACGTCACCGTCGGCACGCGACACATTCAAACCAGGAAGATTGGCTTTCAATACATGTTCGATAGCGGCGTCACGTGTCGCCGGCAGACCTATCACCAGGCGACGGGCGACTGTATCGAGTACGTCATGACTGCTGCGCTGATGTTCCGC
>Ga0228623_1000622_pt1 | contig 13214 bp, 8 predicted proteins | sample 28DmetaG_FD_182856 | JGI IMG/M metagenome (GOLD analysis project Ga0228623, IMG submission 182856) | Seawater microbial communities from Monterey Bay, California, United States - 28D | ecosystem: Environmental > Aquatic > Marine > Coastal | place: USA: California | collected 2016-10-04 | reverse complement strand
CCCGTCAGATGCAAATGCTCGCGCAGGCAGTCGAGCAGGGTGGTGCGCGGATCCAGATCGAGTCGTTGGTCCTGGCCGTTGACCTTCAAGGTCACTGAGAGCGGAGCTGTCATGAAGAAGTCCTGAGGATGGGGAAGCGTGCGCTGTCGCGCAAGCCTCGTTCCCAGTGCTGTCGGTCTGTCCGACGCCTCAGCGCCTCGGGTTAAACGCCCGGCTGTTCTTCCGATGGGATTGCCGTATTGAGCGCGGCAGCCACCAAGGCCGTATTGAGCGCGGCAGCCACCAAGAGCGGTACGCCCAAGGCGACAAAGCTTGCGCCGCGGCTCCAGTCGGCGGCGATCAGCAGACCTGCAAGCGCGGGGCCGATGGTGGCGCCCAATCGGGCCAATGCCAAGCGCCAGGTTCGTTCCCGTGGTGCGGATGTATGGCCCCCAGCGGATAACCGACCGCCATGAACCCGATGGCCAGGTCACGCCGTTTGAGTGAGGAATATTCGGCCACGGCGGTATTGAGGCCCGCCGGAATGCCGCCCATGCCTAATCCGGTGAAAACGCGCAAGGCCACTAATTCGTTCAAGTCGCGGGCGAATGCCGTGGCGGCCATCCCCAGGCTCATCGTCGCCAAGCACAACAGGATGACCGCCCAGCCGAGCCGGATCCAGGCCCCAATCGCGGGCGATGGACGGCCCGGTGAACGACACTGCCAGCACGTCGAATCCGTCGATCATGCTGATCAGCACGCACAGCGCCACGGCAAGCACCTGAAACCGGCGCCTCGGGCGGGTTTGCAAATGCTGCTTCACGTCCAGACTTGATGCCACGTTCAGGCGTCGCCCCAGACGTCGCGTGCCACATCCACCACGGCCGTAATGTGCTTGCGCGCGTACTGATCGCGTGCATCCAGCAGGACACGGGGGCGTAAGAAACTACCGACATGTTCGGCACGGAAGGGCGGGCGGGACGGCTGAGACACAGTGAAAATTCCAAAGCGATGATCCGAATGCTGCAACTGCACATTCGCAAGGTGCGTGAGTATTTGTCACACGCCTTATGGCATCAAGCTCAAAGATTTCACTTTTATATTGAGAAAAATTCATATTCATATATAGAACGCGCTTTTTTCATGAGAAATATAGAAGTTGAAGCGCTGGCTAAAAGGTGCAACCTCATGGGGTAAATACCTAGTTAATATCTTGAAACAAGCTGCCTATAATCCGCCGCAACAGGTTGCAACTTGGTGGTTGCAACGTTTTTCTACACGGCGACGAATTTATGGCCAGCACGACTCTGGGTTTGAAGGTGGACGACGCTTTGCGCAGCCGCTTGCGCACGGCAGCAGAACGTTTGGGACGGACTCCGCATTGGTTTATCAAGCAATCGGTCCTGGCCTATCTCGAGCAGGTCGAGCAAGGGCGAGTGCCCCCCGAGTTGTCACATCTGGGTTTGCCTGAGTTGCAACCCGAGGAGCGGGAATACGACGCACCGCAAGCCTTTCAGCCGTTTCTGTCGTTTGCGCAGTCGGTGGCTCCGCAGTCGGTGCTGCGTGCAGCCATCACCTCGGCCTATCGCCGCCCGGAATCCGAATGCGTGCCGCTGTTGATCGGTCAGGCGCGTGGCGCAGCCCAAGGCGAAAAAGTGCAGTCCCTGGCCGCCAAGCTGGTGCAAGCCCTGCGCGACAAGCGCAAACGCAAACATGGTGGCGTCGAAGCACTGGTGCAGGAGTTTTCGCTGTCCAGCCAGGAAGGCGTCGCGCTGATGTGTCTGGCCGAGGCCCTGTTGCGCATTCCCGATCGCAGCACCCGTGACGCCCTGATTCGCGACAAGATCAGCCGAGGCGACTGGCACGCTCACGTCGGGCAGTCGTCGTCCATGTTCGTCAATGCCGCCGCCTGGGGGCTGGTGCTGACGGGCAAACTGGTGGCCACCAGCAGCGAGCAGTCGCTGTCGCGTGCCCTGACCCGTTTGATCGGCAAGGGCGGCGAACCTGTCATCCGCAAGGGCGTAGACATGGCCATGCGGATGATGGGCGAGCAGTTCGTCACCGGCGAGACCATCTCCGAAGCGCTGGCCAACAGCCGCAAGTTCGAGTCGCGCGGATTCCGTTATTCCTACGACATGCTGGGCGAAGCCGCCACCACGGCCGAAGACGCGCAAATCTATTACGATGCCTATGTGCAGGCGATTCACGCCATCGGCAAGGCGTCGCACGGCCGGGGCATTTACGAAGGTCCTGGCATTTCGATCAAGTTGTCGGCCTTGCACCCGCGCTACAGCCGGGCACAGCAAGACCGCGTCATGAGCGAGTTGCAACCCCGCGTGCTGGCGTTGGCGCAATTGGCGCATCGCTACGACATCGGCTTGAACATCGATGCAGAGGAGGCCGATCGCCTCGAAATCTCGCTCGACCTGCTCGAAGGTCTGTGCGCCGATCCGTCGCTGGCCGGTTGGAACGGCATCGGTTTCGTGATCCAGGCTTATCAGAAGCGCGCGCCCTACGTGATCGATTTCGTGATCGATCTGGCGCGGCGGACTCGCCACCGCATCATGGTGCGCCTGGTGAAAGGCGCCTATTGGGACAGCGAAATCAAGCGTGCCCAAGTGGACGGCCTGGAAGGCTATCCCGTGTACACCCGCAAGGTCTACACCGACGTCTCGTATCTGGCGTGCGCCCGCAAGTTGCTGGCGGCACCTGAGGCTGTGTTCCCGCAGTTCGCCACGCACAACGCTCAGACGCTGGCAGCCATCTATCACATGGCTGGGCAGAACTATTATCCAGGTCAGTACGAGTTCCAGTGCCTGCATGGCATGGGCGAGCCACTGTACGAGGAAGTCACGGGGCCGGTATCGCAAGGTCGCCTGAATCGTCCTTGCCGCGTGTACGCCCCTGTCGGCACGCACGAGACGCTGCTGGCCTATCTGGTGCGTCGCTTGCTGGAAAACGGCGCGAACACCTCGTTCGTGAACCTGATCGGCGACACCGAAGTGCCAGTCGAGCGCCTGGTGGCCGACCCGATCGACGTCGCCTTGAATATTCAGCCGCTGGGCGCACCGCACGACAAGATTCCGCTGCCCCGCGATCTGTATGAAGCCGCGGGGGATAGCCGGGCCAATGCGGCAGGCCTCGACCTGTCCAACGAGCAACGTCTGGCCTCGCTGTCGTCGGCGCTGCTGGCCAGTGCCGCCACGATGTGGCGGGCTGCTCCCACGGCCATCGATTTCACCGCCGAACCCCTGGCCGAGGATTCCTTGCGCTGGCAGCCGGTGCGCAACCCGGCCGATCTGCGCGACACGGTGGGCCGCGTCGCAGAAGCCGACGAAGCCGACGTGCAGGCCGCCTTGCGCGCCGCCACGCATGCCGCGCCTATCTGGCAATCGACGCCGGTGTCCGAACGCGCCGCGTGCCTGCGCCGTGCGGCTCAGGCGCTGGAAGGGCAGATGCAGCTCTTGCTCGGCTTGATCGTTCGCGAGGCGGGCAAGTCCTTGCCCAACGCAATCGCGGAAGTGCGCGAAGCCGTAGACTTTTTACGTTACTACGCCCAAGCCATTGAGCGCGACTTCTCCAACGACAGTCATCGCCCGTTGGGACCGGTAGTGTGTATCAGCCCGTGGAACTTCCCGCTGGCGATTTTCATCGGCCAGGTCGCCGCTGCGCTGGCCGCCGGCAACGTGGTGCTGGCCAAGCCCGCCGAGCAAACGCCGCTGATCGCCGCCCAGGCCATAGATCTGCTGCATGCCGCAGGCGTGCCGCGCGACGCGGTGCAACTGCTGCCGGGCCGCGGTGAAACCGTGGGTGCGACGCTGACCTCGGACAGCCGGGTGCGTGGCGTCATGTTCACCGGTTCGACCGATGTCGCCAAATTGATCGCCCGCACCCTGGCCGATCGTCTGGACGACGACGGCCAGCCGATTCCGCTGATCGCAGAGACAGGCGGGCAAAACGCGATGGTGGTCGATTCGTCGGCCCTGGCCGAGCAGGTGGTGGGCGACGTGCTGGCGTCGGCATTCGACTCGGCTGGTCAGCGCTGCTCGGCCCTGCGCGTCTTGTGCCTGCAAGAAGAAATCGCCGATCGCACGCTGAAGATGCTGCGTGGCGCCCTGCACGAGCTGGCCGTGGGTAACCCCGAGAGCCTGTCGATCGACGTCGGCCCGGTCATCGATGCCGAGGCGCGCGATACCATCCTGCGCCATGTGCAAACCCTGCGCGACGGGGGCCACACAGTCGAGACTCAAGCTTTGCCCGAGGACTGCCGTCACGGTACGTTCGTCGCGCCTACCTTGATCGAACTGAAGGAGTTGTCGGCGCTCAAACGTGAAGTGTTCGGCCCGGTGCTGCACGTGGTGCGTTATAAACGCCCCCAACTGGATCGCCTGATCGACGACATCAACGCGACCGGCTATGGCCTGACGTTCGGCGTACACACCCGTATCGACGAGACCATCAATCAAGTCGTCAACCGCATTCATGCGGGCAACGTCTATGTGAACCGCAACGTGATCGGTGCCATTGTCGGCGTGCAGCCGTTTGGCGGCGAAGGTCTGTCGGGTACCGGTCCGAAGGCAGGCGGCCCGCTCTATCTGCTGCGTCTGCTGGCCAAGCGGCCGGCCGGCTTGCCCGCCATTCGGGGCATGAGCGCCGAGCAGCCGTGGCGGGTCACGCTGCCCAGCCCTACGGGTGAGCTCAATACCTGGAGTCTGGCCCCGCGCGGTACGGTATTGTGTGTGGCGCAAAGCGAAGCCGGGGCTCAGGCTCAATGGGATGCGGTCTCGCGCAGCGGCAACCGTGCCTTGTTCGTCGATACGTCGGCAGGCCAAGTCATGGTAGCCAGTTTGGCGGGGCGTCCGAACGCGCCCGCCACGGTCGGCGACAAGGCTGTCGACGATGCCGACGTCCAGGCTGTGTTGTTCGAAGGTGATGGCGATGCGCTCCTGGCCTTGAATCGCCGGGTCGCAGCGCGCGCAGGTGCCATCCTGTCGGTGCAGGGTCTGACTGCTCAAGCCCTGGCGGCGGGCGAGGGCTATGCCATCGAGCGTCTGCTGGCCGAGCGTTCGGTCAGTGTCAACACCGCAGCGGCAGGTGGCAACGCCAGCCTGATGACCATCGGTTGATGTCGGGTCATTGCCGCACACTTCGTATTTCGCAGGCAGTATTTTTTTCGCTACGCAGCACATGCTGCGGTTTCGTAGTCAGTCCACAAGGGCACCGATATCGCCCAGGAGGGGTCACCATGAAGTCCAAGCAATTCATTTCCAAGGTCGCGCTCGGTTGCGCAGCAGCCGTCAGCCTGGCATTCGCCCCGGTTCACGCCGCCGACATCCGTTTCGGTTTTGCCGCGCCCTTGACCGGTCCGCAATCGCACTACGGCGAAGAAATGCAGAACGGCCTGCTGCTGGCGCTGGAAGAAGCCAACAAGCAGGGTATCGACGTCGATGGTTCGAAAGCCAAGTTCGTCCTGGTATCCAAAGACGACCAGGCCGATCCGCGCGTCGGCGTGCAAGTCGCCCAGCAACTGGTCGATGAGGACGTCGCTGGCATCCTGGGCCATTTCAACTCGGGCACCACGATCCCGGCTTCGCGCGTCTACCACGACGCTGGTCTGCCGCAGATCGCCATGGCGACCTCGCCCGAATACACCCTGCAAAACTACAACACTACCTTCCGCATGATGACCAGCGACACGCAGCAAGGCAGCGCGGTCGGCAAGTTCATGGTCGAGAAGTTGGGTGCCAAGAAGATTGCTCTGATCGATGACCGCACCGCGTATGGTCAAGGTTTGGCCGACGAAGTCGAGAAAGCCGTCAAGGCTGCGGGCGGCACCATCGTTCGCCGCGAGTACACCAACGATAAGGCTAACGATTTCACGTCCATCCTGACTAACATCAAGGGCGTGGCCCCGGATGCGATCTTCTTCGGGGGCCTGGATGCGCAATCGGGTCCGATGAAGCGTCAGATCGAAACGCTGGGTATCAAGGCGCCGCTGGTCTCGGGCGAAATGACCCGCAGCGAAACTTTCATCAAGCTGGCCGGGGGCGCGGCCGAAGGCACCTACGCTTCGCTGGCCGGTGTGCCGCTGGCGCAGATGGCCGCTGGTAAGGACTTCGACGCGGCCTATCAGGCGCGCTTCAAGAAGGCCCCTGGCGTGTACTCGCCCTACGCCTACGACGGCGCATGGAACATGATCGCCGCGATCCAGAAAGCCAACTCGGCCAATCCGGAAAAGTATCTGCCCGAGCTGGCCAAGCTGTCGCGTAAGGGGGCGACCAGCGAGAACATCGCGTATGACGCGAAGGGCGACTTGAAAGAAGTGTCTGTGACCATCTATCAGGTCAAGGGAAGTGTCTGTGACCATCTATCAGGTCAAGGGCGGCAAGTGGGAAATGGTTGAGACCATCGTCAGTCAAGCGCAGTAAAGATCAGGCGGCGGCGTCGAGCCGCCGCCTGTCGTCAGCCAGAACCCCTAAGGGCGCAGCATGGAAATATTCATCCAACAACTCATTAACGGCCTGACGCTGGGTAGCGTCTATGCCTTGGTAGCCCTGGGATACACCATGGTCTACGGCATCATCGGCCTGATCAATTTCGCGCACGGCGACGTGGTGATGATCGGCGCCATGGTCGTCACCGTCGTCGTGACTTCGCTGGTGGGCGGCGATCCCAACGTCTCGGCCTGGATGGCCCTGGGCGCGGGTCTGCTGGTCGCCATTCCGGTGTGCATGATCGTCGGCTGGACCGCCGAGCGCGTGGCCTATCGGCCGCTGCGCCGCGCTCCCCGCCTGGCCGCGCTGATCACCGCCATCGGTGTATCCATCATCCTCCAGAACCTCGCGATGATGATCTGGGGCCGCAACTACATGAGCTTTCCGCAGATCATTCACAGCGATGTGTATACCGTCATGGGCGCGCGCGTCAGTGGCTTGCAGATCGCCATCGTGGTCATCGCCGGTGCGTTGATGGCAGGTCTGACCTATCTGGTGCACGGTACCCGCCTGGGTACGGCCATGCGCGCCACAGCACAGAACCGCGAAGTCGCGGGTCTGATGGGTGTGAACATCAACACCGTCATCTCGGCGGCGTTCCTGATCGGTTCGGCCCTGGCCGCTGTCGCGGGCACGATGGTCACGACCTATTACGGCGTGGCGCAATACACCATGGGTTTCATGCTGGGCCTGAAGGCGTTCACCGCCGCGGTGCTGGGCGGCATTGGCAACCTGGGCGGCGCGATGTTGGGTGGTTTGTTGCTGGGTGTGATCGAAGCGCTGGGTTCCGGCTACATCGGCGACCTGACCGGCGGCTTCCTCGGCAGCCACTATCAAGACGTGTTCGCTTTCGTCGTGCTGGTGGCCGTATTGATTTTCCGTCCGTCGGGTCTGATGGGCGAGCGTGTGGGAGACCGCGCATGACTTACGCTTCGACTTCTGCTTCGCCTGCCTCGGGCAGCGGGGCCCGCCGCATTCCGGCACGCACTTTGGTCGGGATCGCCCTGATTGGCGTGGTGCTGGCGGTGCTGCCGTTTTTCATCGGCCAGTTCGGCCAAAGCTGGGTTCGTATTCTGAACTTCGCCTTGTTGTACGTGATGCTGGCCGTCGGCCTGAATATCGTCGTCGGTTTCGCGGGGCTGCTGGATCTGGGCTATATCGCGTTCTATGCAGTGGGTGCCTATACGTGGGCGCTGCTGGCTTCGCCGCACTTCGGTTTGCATCTGCCGTTCTGGGCGATCCTGCCGATCGCAGTGGGTGTGGCGGCCTTGTTCGGGGTGTTGCTGGGCGCGCCGACGCCCAAATTGCGAGGCGATTATCTCGCTATCGTGACCTTGGGTTTCGGTGAGATCATCCGCATCTTCCTGACCAATCTGAACGCGCCGATCAACATTACCAACGGCCCGCAGGGCATCAATCGGATCGATCCGTTCAAGGTGGGTGAGTTCACCTTTGGCCGTACCGAGACCTTGATGGGTATTCGGTTCACCGGACCCGAAAAGTACTATTACCTGTTGCTGGCGTTCGTGCTGATCATCCTGCTGGTGTGCGTGCGCCTGCAAAACTCGAGAATCGGCCGCGCCTGGGAAGCCATTCGCGAAGACGAAATCGCGGCCAAGGCGATGGGCATCAACACCCGCAATACCAAACTGCTGGCGTTTGCGCTGGGTGCGTCGTTCGGCGGCGTGGCAGGCGCGATGTTCGCCGCCATGCAAGGTTTTGTCAGCCCTGAAAGCTTCAGCTTGACCGAGTCGATTTCGATTCTGTGCATGGTGGTGTTGGGCGGCATGGGGCACATCCCTGGCGTCATCCTGGGCGCCATCATCCTGGCGGGTCTGCCGGAGTTTCTGCGTGCCGTGGTCGAGCCCTTGCAGCACATGTTGTTCGGCGCGGTGGTATTGGATCCCGAAGGCATCCGCATGCTGATGTTCGGTCTGGCCATGGTGTTGGTCATGCTGTTTCGCCCGGCTGGACTGTGGCCGTCGTCGGTGCGCCGCCGCGAGTTGACGACCCAGGGAGACAAAGCATGAGCACCTTGTTGCAGGCCCAGGGCCTGTCCAAACGGTTCGGCGGCCTGCAAGCGCTGTCGGAAGTGGGTTTCAGCATCCAGGAAGGCGAGATCTACGGGCTGATCGGTCCGAACGGCGCGGGCAAGACCACGCTGTTCAACGTGTTGACCAGCCTGTATATCCCGGAGTCCGGCACGTGCATGTTCAACGGTCGAGCCTTGACCGGTGCCAAGCCGCACGACATCGCCAATCTGGGTTTGGCGCGAACGTTTCAGAACATTCGCTTGTTCGGTAACTTGAGCGCGCTCGAAAACGTCATGATCGGCCGCCACATCCGCACGAAAGCCGGTGTGCTGGGCGCCGTGTTGCGCACGCCCGCGCAGCGGCGAGAGGAGCGCGCGATCGAAGAGCGTGCCCAAGCCTTGTTGGATTACGTCGGTATTGGTCAGCGTGCCAACGACGTCGCCAAATCCCTGCCTTATGGCGACCAGCGTCGCCTGGAAATCGCTCGCGCTTTGGCTACCGAGCCGAAGCTGCTGGCCTTGGACGAGCCGGCTGCCGGCATGAACGCTTCTGAGACAGTGGTGCTGCGCCAGTTGATCGAGAAGATTCGTGCCGATGGCGTGACGGTGCTGTTGATCGAACACGACATGAAATTGGTGATGGGGCTATGCGATCGCGTGCTAGTGCTGGAGTACGGCAAAGTGCTGGCCGAGGGCCGTCCCGCCGAAGTCCAACGCAATCCCAAAGTCATCGAGGCTTATCTGGGGGCAGGTGCTGCCACCGAAGCCACCACGCTTCCCGGAGGCCAGGCATGAGCCAGGTTAAGACATTGCTGGAATTACGCGACCTACAGGTCGCCTACGGCGGTATTCGTGCGGTGCGCGGTATCGATTTGACAGTTGGCGAAGGCGAGCTGGTCGCGCTGATTGGCGCCAACGGCGCGGGCAAGAGCACGACGCTGCGCGCGATCTGCGGTTTGGTGCCGGTGGCTGGCGGCGGCGTGCATTACGCAGGCAAGGACATCACCGGCACGCCCTCGCACGAACTGGTGCGCCAAGGTTTGGTGATGGTGCCGGAGGGCCGGGGTATTTTCGGTCAATTGACCATCGAAGAAAACTTGGCCATGGGCGGCTATACCCGTCGGGATGCGGCGGGCGTCAAGCGCGATACCGAGCGCGTGTTCGAGTTGTTCCCGCGTTTGGCCGAGCGCCGCCGTCAGACGGCCGGCACGCTGTCGGGCGGCGAGCAGCAGATGGTGGCGATGGGACGCGCGATGATCGCCAAGCCCCGCTTGTTGTTGCTGGACGAGCCGTCGATGGGCCTGGCACCGCTGATGGTCGAGAAGGTGTTCGAGGTGGTGCGAATGATCGCCGCCGAGGACGTCACCATTTTGCTGATCGAGCAAAACGCCAAGCTGGCCCTGGAAAACAGTCATCGCGGTTATGTGATGGAGTCGGGTGAGCTGATTCTTCAGGGCGAGGCGAAACGTCTGCTGGACGATCCCAAGGTGCGTGCAGCCTATCTGGGTGAGGAGGCACCCGCTTGATGTGCCAGATCCGGCATTCCGGCGCATAATCGTTCGGCACGTCACGCCGTGACATATCGTGCGCCAACCCGGTAGGAGACAAAGCATGAATCCTTTTGATCTCAAGCAGCTTGGTTTGTCAGTCGAGTACCCCTACAAAGCACAGTACGAAAATTACATAGGCGGGAAGTGGGTCGCACCCGTCAACGGTCAGTATGCCGATAACCTGTCGCCCATTACGGGGCAGGCCTTTTGCAAGGTGCCGCGCTCGGACGGCGCCGACATCGACCGTGCCATCGATGCCGCCGAAGCCGCCCGCGAAGGTTGGGCACGCACTTCGCCTGCCGATCGGGCTGCTGTGCTATTGCGCATCGCCGATCGCATCGAACAGAACCTGCAATTGCTCGCGGTGGCCGAGACCATCGACAATGGCAAACCCTTGCGCGAGACCACGGCGGCCGATCTGCCTTTGGCGGTCGATCACTTCCGCTATTTCGCAGGGTGCATCCGCGCTCAAGAGGGCGGTATCTCGGAAATCGATTCGTCCACCGTGGCCTATCATTTTCACGAGCCCATCGGTGTGGTCGGGCAAATCATTCCCTGGAATTTTCCGCTGCTGATGGCAGCCTGGAAGCTGGCCCCTGCGCTGGCGGCCGGTTGTCCCGTGGTACTCAAGCCCGCCGAACAAACGCCCGCATCCATCATGGTGCTGATGGAAATCATCGGTGACCTGATCCCTCCGGGTGTCGTCAACGTAGTCAGCGGCACGGGCAAGGAGGCGGGTCACGCGCTGGCCACCAGCCGCCGTATCGCCAAGATCGCGTTCACCGGATCGACGCCGGTAGGCAAGCAGATTCTGCATGCGGCAGCCGATAACCTGATTCCTGCCACGGTCGAGTTGGGTGGCAAAAGTCCCAATATCTTTTTCGAAGACGTGATGGACGCCGACGACGCCTTCTTCGACAAGGCGTTGGAAGGGCTGTCGATGTTCGCCCTGAACCAGGGCGAAGTGTGCACGTGCCCGTCGCGCATTCTGGTGCAGGCCAACATCTACGACAAGTTCATCGAGCGCGCCATCGACCGGGTGCAGTCCATCAAGACGGGGCATCCGCTGGCAGGCGACACGATGGTGGGCGCGCAAGTCTCGCAGGTGCAGATGGACAAGATCCTCGGCTATATCGACATCGGTCGCAGCGAAGGGGCCAAGTGTCTGACGGGTGGCGGACGCAATGCGCTTTCGGGCGATCTCGATCAGGGCTATTACATCAGCCCGACCATGCTCTTGGGCGAAAACAAGATGCGCATCTTTCAGGAAGAGATTTTCGGCCCGGTGGCCGCGGTCACCACCTTCAAGACCGAGGAAGAGGCCATCGCGCTGGCCAACGACACCAGTTTCGGTCTGGGCGCGGGCGTGTGGAGCCGCGATGGCTCGCGCGCTTATCGTGTCGGGCGTGGCATCCAGGCTGGACGGGTGTGGACCAACTGCTATCACCTTTATCCGGCCCACGCTGCGTTCGGTGGTTATAAGCAGTCGGGCATCGGTCGCGAAACCCACAAAATGGCGCTGTCGAATTACCAGCAGACCAAGTGCCTGCTGGTGAGCTATAGCCCCAACGCGATGGGATTCTACTAAGCCCAGACGGCGACTGGCCGGCCGTGCGATGTTACCGCACGGTCGGCCAGCCCCTTCCCTCGCCACGCCCCTCATCCTGGGCACGCTTGATCGCCGACGAGCCTGTACGCGGACGTGGCAGACGTATCGATCCAGACCCTAGGCAGCAGCCGGATGACGCTGAGCGAAGCGCAACATATCGTCGAACGGCATCGCACGGGCGAACAACCAGCCCTGCGCATACTGCACGCCCGCTTGTTTGAGCACGGTGGCCTGTTCCTGGGTTTCGACGCCTTCGGCAATCATCTGCATCCCCAGCGATTTCGCCAGATGAATCACGTTGAAGGCGACTTTGCTGGACAGCGTGTCGGTACACACGACATCGACGAAGGATTTATCGATTTTCAGAAAATCGAAGTTGTAGGTCGCGATTTGCGACAGGCTGGATTGGCCGGTACCGAAATCGTCGATCGCCGATCGAAAACCCCGTGCGCGAATCGACCCCAGTTTGTCTTTGGCGTCGTGATCGACCACTCCCCGCTCGGTAATTTCGACCATCACGTTATCGCAGCAGATCTTGGTGCGCTCGACCATCTTCGTCAGCCAGACCTGCGTCAAGGGCGAATCCACGTCGGAGGGCGCGAGGTTGATGGCGATGTGTGCGTTGGGCACCGCCTTCACCAGTCGGGCGACATCGTCGGCGACCAACTCGATCACCATGTGAGTGACCTCGTTGATCAGTCCAGCCTCTTCGGCGGCAGGGATGAATTCGCCGGGATTGACTTGTCGACCATCGTCGCGTGTCCAACGGATCAATGCCTCGGCACCGACGAACCGGCCGCCGTCGAGCGACACCACCGGCTGATAGAACATATGGAATTCGCGATTCTTCAGCGCACGACGGATCTCGGCCCGTAATGAAAAGCGTTGGCGAATGACATGAAAGGCCAGCGCCATGACGAGCGCAGTGATAAGGATGCCGGCCAACGCGACTTGGCCCAATGCCTGCCAGAACTGCGCCGCGATACCGGCGCGATCCATGACGCCTATGAACACGGCCTTCGGTTCGCTGACCGTGTGCGCGACGAACAAATGGTCGTCCTGCCAGAAGCTGCCACCGCTGCCGTCGTAGTGCGCCAGGATGCCCGAGAAATCGTATTGGCCCCGCTGCCGGATCAGCGTCCAAGGGCGGCGTGCCGTGCCGATGTGGGCCAGCGAAACACCGGGCGAGCGCGTGCCGCTATCCATGACCTGGGCCGACAACAACAGCATTGCATAATCTTCGCGCACGTCGATTTTGAACGGCGCGTCCAGGCCGGGCAGGTTGACGGTGTTCCAGGAGCGAAACCCGTTGATGCCGATGCGATCTGGCGGGCCTAACTCGATGGGTTTGCCTTTGGGTGTCAAAGTGCTGCACACCAAGGTGGTACCGGACATGACGCCGACGCCGTGGATGTAAGCCGACGGCGCCGAAACGGCGCGCATACGGGCCAGGTGTTCGGGCGAACAGGTCGCGATGGGCGGTGCTGACTTCATCGCCTGGACGAACGCCAGCTGCTGGGCTCGCGTCTGCGCTGAACGCCGCATGATCG
>Ga0228623_1000613_pt1 | contig 13325 bp, 11 predicted proteins | sample 28DmetaG_FD_182856 | JGI IMG/M metagenome (GOLD analysis project Ga0228623, IMG submission 182856) | Seawater microbial communities from Monterey Bay, California, United States - 28D | ecosystem: Environmental > Aquatic > Marine > Coastal | place: USA: California | collected 2016-10-04 | reverse complement strand
GGGATTCTTAATTTACCCATACCGCTTAGTACTTTAGCTATGATATAGCCTGGTAACATTCCAAGAACTCCAAACATTATTATTGCTCCTAAGAATTGTCCCAGTGGATTGATTGTTGCGTAAGTTGATCCGTCCCACATAGCTCCTACACTGTATCCAGATGAAGGATAGCCATTTAAAACAAATCCACAAATCACAAGACCGACAAAACCAGCATAACCATGTACTGCTACTGCACCAACTGCATCATCGATTTTGAACTTACGTTCAACCCAGTAATGTAGTTTGTATGCAATTACAACACCGATCATACCAATGATCATTGCTTGAATTGGATGATATAAATCATTTCCAGCTGAAGCACAGATGACACCTGCTAGTCCACTTGAGTAAGTCCAGAAAGGATCACCTTTAGCGATCACATATCCGGCCAATAATCCACCTGATAATGACATCAGGAAGTTAAAGGTTATACCACTCAGTGTAGTAGGGGTTACATATATGTTTGTAGCCGTCCAATAGGTTACACCTTCCATTCCATACTCAGGTCCAAGATCAAATATCGGTATATTACATGCCGCATAAAATCCCCAGAAACCAGTATAAATTAAAAATAATCCAACTGTTACTAGCCAAGGATTTCTTGGTCCTATATTTCTTGGCTCACCACTTGATGAGAATTTTCCAATTCTTGGCCCTAAAACTACTAGCACACCTAAAGCAAATCCACCCGCAATTGCGTGAATTACTCCTGATGCATAAGCATCGTGGTATCCTAAAATTTTAAGCATCCATCCATCAAAGTGCCATCCCCAAGCAGCATCAATTGTCCAAAATACAGACCCAATTGCTATTGCTAAAATTCCAAATGCAAAAGTTGTAATTCTTTCAATGATTGCTCCAGAAACAATTGAAGCAGCTGTCCATGAAAATAGTAAAAATGCAGCCCAGAAAACACCACTTATGTGGTCACCTAAATTGACCGCCATAAACTCTGAGTTTGCTAAATACCATTTAGCACTAAAAGTACTATCGTCAGTAATCAACGCTGTACTTTCATTCATTATTGAAGGTGCAATTCCAGGTCCTGTTGGAAATGCCCAGTAAATCCACCAACCAAAGAAAAACCAAGTTACTGTTACCAGAGGTATCAGCATTGTATTTTTCATAAGAGTATGTTGGTGATGTTTGTATCGAGAAGCTCCGACTTCATACATACAGAAACCGACGTGAATTAAAAACATCAGTACCACTGTTACCCAGTAGTAAAATTCTGTAAATATGGTTGTAAGAGCACCTAACTGATCAGTCATAATCTCTCTCCCATATTAGTTTTAGGAAGCCTATAAAATTTTACGAGGTGTGACAAACGAAACAATGATTAAAAACCTAGTGTGAACACTAGGTTTTTAATTAAATATCAACTTTAGATTGTGTGATTAAAATTTTAAGTAAGCTTTTTTCAAATCAACAAGAGGGTGCTTTGGAGACATTTGAAACTTAACTAAAAGTTCTCTAGCAATCATATCTCTATCTTGTTGGTTATTTGGAAGTTTAATAGATTTTGGAATAGTAACCCAGCCATTTGCATTTCTACAAAATACTGCTGGTCTTCCCTCTTCATAACCCATATGAACATCTTCTAACCAGTTAAGATCATCCCAACCCATAGCTTCCACATATTTTTTTAGAAATGGTGTAATCCTTTTATAATCAGGAAGTAAATTCACATCATATCTGTAACCAATATGTTGGCCAATTAGTTTTTCTCTTGCTGTTTCTTTAAAAGTACCAAGTTTAAGTTTTTTTTCTTTTTTAACTTTACTTTTTACTTTTGTTTTTGTTTTTTTCTTAGCCATTGTTACCTCTATATTTTGTGATAGTTGTCAACACCAACCGTATAGTTAGTTCCTGCTAATGGAACTTTTGCTAAAGCAGATGCTTCTGTGGTTAATGCAGCTAAATCTTCAGGCTCTAAAGAGTGAATATTAGTTTTACCACATGCTCTTGCTAAAAGTTGTGCTTCTAACGTCATTGAATGTAAATAGTTGTAAACTCTAAGTGCAGCATCATCAGGATTTAATCTTGCTCTTAGTTTAGGATCCTGTGTTGCAACACCAACTGGACAACGACCAGTATGACAATGATAACACTCACCCGCTTTTACACCCATTTCTTTTTCAAAATTAGCCTCAGGTATATCTTTGTTGCAGTTTAAGGCGATCATTGAACCAGTACCAATTGCAATTGCATCAGCTCCTAATGCTAAAGCTTTCGCCATATCAGCACCATCTCTTACACCACCAGCATAAATTAGAGTGACTTTTCCAGTTTTACCTACATCATCAATCGCTCTTCTTGCTTCTCTGATCGCAGCAATTCCAGGAATACCAGTATTTGCAGCAGCGATATGAGGTCCTGCACCAGTTGAACCTTCCATTCCATCTAAGTAGATAGAATCTGGATCACATTTTGCAGCCATACGAACATCATCATAAACTTTTGATGCACCAAGCTTTAACTGAATTGGCACTTTATTTTTTGTTAATTGTCTTAATTCTTCAACTTTTAAAGCTAAGTCATCAGGACCTAACCAGTCAGGGTGACGAGCAGGCGATCTTTGATCAATACCTGATGGTAATGATCTCATCTCAGCTACTTGGTCAGTTACTTTTTGACCCATAAGGTGTCCACCCATTCCAACTTTTTGTCCTTGGCCGATGAAAACTTCTATTCCATCTGCAAGTTGTGCGTGGTGCGGGTTAAAACCATATCTTGATTGAATACATTGGTAATACCATTTTTCAGAATATCTTCTTTCATCAGGTATCATTCCACCTTCCCCAGAACAAGTAGCGCTACCAGCCATAGTAGCTCCTCTTGCTAAAGCAGTTTTTGCCTCATAAGAAAGTGCTCCAAAACTCATACCAGTAATGTAAACAGGTATATCAAGTTCAATTGGGTTTTCGCATCTTGGACCAATTACAGTTTTTGTTTCACATTTTTCTCTGTAACCTTCAATTACAAATCTTGTAAGTGTTCCTGGCAAGAAAACTAGATCATCAAATGTTGGAATTTTTTTCATCAATGCCATTCCACGCATTCTGTATCTTCCTAGCTGAGCTTTAATATGAATATCATCTATTACCTCAGGAGTAAAAATAGCATTATGACCTAATAAACTTTTATTTCTTTTTCCTTCTTCATGTGCGTGTACGTCTGCTTTTCCACCAACACTTCCATTACCATTTTTCTTTTTAGTTTTTTTCTTAGGCATTATATTGCTCCTTTCTTCTCTGTAGGCTCTAAATTATCATAATTCCAAAGTTTTTTACCAGCTACAATTTTTTTCATTTTACCGACGTCAAAATTTTCACCAATTTCTGCAACTTTTAATTTTCTTGTAAGCCAATCTTGGTCACTTTTAGTTAATTCTGCATCAACAGCATCACTACCATAAGAGCCAATACTGCCACCTATGAAAATTGTCCCATCATACATAGAGTCACCTAAATTTATTCCAACATCACCAAGAATAATTATTCTTCCTCTTTGCATCATAAAACCTGTAAATGCCCCAGCGTCACCACCAATAATGATTGTTCCACCTTTCATGTCAATACCAGTTCTAGCACCAACACTACCTTTGCATATTAAATCTCCACCTCTGATAGCTGCTCCAAAACAAGATCCTGCATTTTTTTCAATAACTACTTTACCAGCCATTAAATTTTCAGCGCAAGACCAACCAACTCTACCGTTAATTCTAACTGTTGGACCATCACATGAGCCCATACCAAAATACCCCAAACTTCCTTCAAAAATTAAGTTTAGTTTATTAAGTATTCCAACACCTAAACTGTGTTTTCCTTGAGGATTTTTGATAACAATTGTTCCGTAACCTTGGCTCATTAAATTATCGATTTCCTTATTAGCTTCTGGAGCCGACATATCTTTAACATCAAGATCTGTTCTTTTGTTAAAATCAACATCATAAGTACCAAAGTAATAAAAATTTTCAGCTTCATCAGGGTTAAAAAACTTTTGTTGAGTTCTTCCTGTTAAAACTTCAGTGTGCATACCCATTGACTGGGCTTTTGATTTTTTCTCGCTTGTTTTTAGATTTGCCATACTTTTACCTCTCCATCAAATGGATCATACGTATCAATTTCTTGTGGAAGAACTGATCTGATCGCTATTTCTTCTGAACCCATTGCCACTAAATCATCTGACTCGTAAAGTACTAATGGTTTTGCGGCCATAGTATCTTTTGCCATTCCTAATGAGTCTTTTGTTGCAACAAAATAAGTAAATACTCCATCAAGTCCTGATAAAGAGTCTTTCATTCCTTCCTCAAGACTTGCTCCCTCTCTCATTTTTTGAGCAATATAAACTGCGATTAATTCTGAGTCACACTCAGACATAAATCTCATACCTTTATTTTCTAATGCTCTTCTATTGTTCCAATAATTTGTAAGTTGTCCGTTGTGAACTACTGATACGTCACTAAAAGGATATCCCCAAAAAGGGTGAGCTGATTTAATATCAACACCAGACTCAGTTGCCATTCTAGCATGACCAATAGCGTGTGTTCCAACAAGTTTATCTAGAGAATATCTATCACATACTGCTTTAGCATTTCCTAAGTCTTTAATAACTTCCAATGATTTACCCATTGAAAGAATTTCAACACCTGGAATACTTTCAATTTTTTGAGAGAAATCTAGTAGGTCTTTTTTTTCGTAAGAAATTTCATATCTTAGTGAGTAGGGTAGAGTTCTCTCTTCTTTAAGAACTTTGGCTCCTAACTCAGCTAAATATTGATCTACTATTTTTTTTCTTTCATCATAAACAGAAACATCTTCCATAATAGATGAGCTTCCTTCACCAACGTTTTCTCCAACTTTAAAACGCATGATAAAATTTTTACCATCAGTATCACCGTATAAAGCGTAGCCTGTTGAGTCTTCACCTCTATGTTTTAATGCTTGAAGCATACCTTGTAGTTCACTTCCTACATTTGAAGATTTGCCTCTATGTATTAGTCCAGCTATCCCACACATATATTTTACCCCTTTTATTAATTTTTAAGACCTACGGTAGACAATCAAGATAAGTGTCCAGATCCCATTGAGTTGTTGCACCTAAAAATCTTTCCCACTCATCATTTTTATACCAGTGAAATACTTTATACATTTCATCTGGCATAGCTGATTTAATAACTTCATCCTCAGCTAAACGATCAAGGGCTTGACCAAGACTCAAAGGTAATTTTTTAACTTGTTTTCCAGCTGCTTGAGCTTCATACATACTTCTGGACTCAGGCTTTCCTGGATCGATGTTATTTGTAAGTCCATCATCAAAACATTTTAGTAATCCAGAACCCATTAAATAAGGATTATGCATTGAATCAACTGAACGGTATTCAAATCTTCCAGGTGCAGATACTCTTAATCCACAAGTTCTATTTTGATATCCCCAATCAGCATAAACTGGAGCCCAAAAACCAGTGTCCCATAATCTTCTGTAAGAATTCACAGTTGAAGATCCAATTGCAGTTAAAGCTCCTAGGTGTTTCATTACTCCACCAATTGCTTTTAAGCCAACTTTACCAGGTAGCTGAACATCTTTGGTGTCTGGCATAAATGTGTTTGTTCCACCTTCTACGTAAGTAAATACCTCATCCATAGCAGGTAAAGATTTATGAGATAATTTATTAATCTTATCTTTTCCACCTTTCCATAAAGACATATTTGTATGACAACCACTTGCAGACACACCCATAAAAGGTTTGGTCATAAAACAAGCTATTAAGTTAAATTCTCTAGCTACTTGAGCACAAATTTGTCTGTAAGTAGAAAGCCTGTCTGCATTTCTTAAAACATCATCATACATCCAGTTTAATTCTAGTTGTCCAGGAGCATCTTCATGATCTCCTTGGATCATGTCAAACCCCATTGCTCTAGCATATTCAAAAACTTTCATGAACACTGGTCTTAACGACTCAAATTGATCTATATGATAACAATATGGTTTAGAAAAACCTTTTCCAGTTGGTGTGCCATCTTCATTTTTTGTTAACCACATCATCTCTGGTTCAGTTCCAACTCTTAATTGATAACCATGTTTTTTCTTGAATTCTTGTGCGTGAATTCTTAAATTACCCCGACAATCAGATGTTAAATGAGCGCCTGGGTTTTCTCTTTCTTCTCTATTTCTAAAACAAGTAACAAATACTCTCGCTACTTTTTTATCCCAAGGTAATTGACAAAAAGTTTCTGGATCAGGGATACCAACCAATTCTTTTGCTTCAGGACCATACCCAATATAATTACCATGACGGTCAGTAAATAAGTTTGCAGTTGCTCCATAAACTAATTGAAAGCCTTTTTCACAAGTTCTTTCCCAATGATCTGTAGGAATACCTTTACCAACAACTCTTCCTGTAACTGATATGAATTGAAAAAAAATATATTCAATTCCAAGTTCGTTAATTTTAGCTCTAACTTGTTTAACTAATTTACCTCTACCAGGTTGGTTAACGTGTTTCTCTAGATCAGTCATTTGTTTCACCCCTTAATGAATTTTATTTATTCAAACGTAGCTGAAAACTTTATTGGTGTCTAGGCTTGAAGTTTAACTCCAAGGGAACGGACTGTTCGATGTAGGGTGAAGCTCACCTTTCTCGTAACGGTTGAATCTAAACGGTTTTAATAAATCACTTTCAGTACCAAGAATTTCTTTAGCTACAAGTTCTCCAACACCAATCATTTTATATCCATGGTTAGCATCAGCAATCATATAAACATTTTCTAAAAATCTATCAAAGATTGGAAATGAATCTGGTGTCATACATCCAAGACCACCCGATGGACCTTTTCTATAAAGATCAGATTTACCTTCAAATCTTTTTTGACAATGAGCTAAAGCTGAGCACCACATATCATTGAATGCTTCTGTAGTTTGAAATTCTGGTGAGTCAATTCCATATGGATCTACATTTACTTTATCAAAATGTTTATCAACTATGTAGGGTGAAGTTCCACCTTGTACACCCAAACCTTCAATATCAGGTTTATAATAGATTCCCCAAATTTTATCTGTAATTAATTTTTTTGTTTTGTCAGAATATAATGGTGCTGTAGAATCAACATGAATTACTGGTGGTTGTTGACCATTATTCATTTTTAAGAAATCAGCATCAACACCAATTACTCCTTCTTGAAGCATCCAATATGTCCACATATCAGTTTCGTGCATCTTACCATCTTTGTCTTTGATGTTTGCAGTTTTTGGAAGCTCTAACATATTCCAAAAATCTCTAACCCAAGGTCCAGACCCAACAACAACCTGTTCACACTCTATTGTACCTTTGTCGGTCTCAACTCCAGTAACTGCCTTACTGTTACTACCTCTTTTAAATCCAGTAACTTTAACACCTTTCATTACTTGAACACCGTTTGAAGTAGATTTGTTTTCAAGTGCTTTAATCGAATCTTTATTAAAAGCGTAGCCGCCTTTTTTTTCATGAAGAACAGAAGTAATACCTTGAGCTTGCCAATCATCAAACATACCCTTCATGTAGTTTGTGCAATCTTTTTCACCTTCTATAAATTCTGAATCGTAACCGATAGCTTTTTGTTGTTCATAAATAGTTGCAACATCTTCATGCATAACTTCTGGAGAAATTTGTAAATAACCTACTGCATTATATTTAAATGCTTTTGGATCACTTTCCCAAACAGAAACTGAGTGAGCCATTAATTCTCTCATTGCTGGTTGAAAATAATTATTTCTAACTACTCCACAAGCAATACCGCTTGCTCCTGCTGCAATATCTTTTTTTTCAAGAACTACAATATCCCCAGGATTTTTATATGTTTCTGAAAGTTTCCAAGCAGTACTCAAACCATGAATACCACCACCAATAATAACTACTTTTGCTTTTGAAGGTAATGTTGACATAACAAAACATTATTTTTTACAAACAACAATTAATATAATTATTTATAGAACTAAAATTTATATATAAAAAATATATATTATGTAACTTTTAGAAATTAATAGCTAATAGCTTATGTTTTTAAGTGTAACTAAATAATCATTAAACTCGTTAATGAAGGACTCACTAGGCATTATATTTTTAATTCTCTGATCAGTTGAAGTTTTTTCAAGACGAAAGAATCCTTTTTCACATGCTTCAGTAATAATTAGTGCAGATTTTGGTCTAGAAGTTTTAAATAGCTTAGTTTTAAGTTCCTCTACTGATAATTTTTTATTTTCTTTATAAGCTGACATCACTAATAGCATCATGTGATAATGGGAAGGTGACTTTCTAAAGAAATAATTACTAGAAGTGTGCGATTGTTTCATTTGATCTTCCCAGAAATTTAAAAGAGTTTTTTTATCCTTAGGCATTACACTTATGCTCTTACTTTAGATTTTGTTGGATCGTAGAATGGGAAAGCAATAACTTTTGCGCCAATTCTTTTTTGATGTCCATCTAATTTGCCAACCTCAACTTCAGTTCCAATTTCAGAGTATTTTACATCAATTCTACAGAGTGCAATATTTTTTCCAAGCTTTGGGGATAACATTCCACTTGTTATTACACCAATTTGTGCTCGTCCTACATGAACACAATCTCCATGAACAGCTGGTTCGTGACCAACAAGTTCAAGACCAACTAATTTTTTTTGTGGATTTGCTTTTCTTTTAACTAATTCTTCTTTGCCTATAAAATCATCTTCTTTAGTTTTAAGTGGGACAGTAAAACCAATACCTGCTTCAAAAGGATCTGTTTGATCATTAAATTCATAACCATAAAAAATTAAACCAGCTTCTATACGAACCATATCTAAAGCCTCTAAACCCAAAGGTGTGATATCAAATTCTTTTCCAGCTTCCCAAACTTTATCCCAAACTTCACTTGCATCTTTTGGATGACACCAGATTTCGTATCCAAGTTCACCAGTGTAACCAGTTCTTGAAATAACAATAGGGGTACCCGTTTCATGATCAATTCGTGCAATATTAAATCTGAACCATTCAAGCTCAATTATTGACGGTTGGATAGGAGCAGTCCAAACAAATTTTTCTAAAATTTTTCTACTGTTTGGCCCTTGAACTGCAATATTATGTATGTGATCGGTTGCAGATTTTATCCAAACTTTATAATTCTTCTTTCTAGCTTGTTCTTTTAACCATTCTCCACTGTATTCATCACCACCAATCCATCTAAAATTATCTTGTCCAAATTTAAATAGAGTACCGTCATCCAACATGCATCCATTTTCATAACACATTGCTGTATAAACAACTTGACCTACTGATAATTTTTTAACATTTCTTGTTAAGGCGTATTGCATTAAATTTTCTGCATCTGGACCAAGTATTTCAAATTTTCTAAGAGGAGAAAGATCAGTTGCGATAGCACTCTCTCTACAAGCGGTGTATTCTTTTATTGTTCCAGAATTAGTAAAATTGTTTGCTAACCAAAAACCTTTATACTCAACAAAATTTCTTGTTAGCTCAGATGTTTTTTTGTGAAAACCTGTCTCTTGAGTAAGCTTTGGTTCGGCGTCTGTTTTCATTCTAAATGCAATAGCTTTTGAATACTTGTTATTTTTCGCATAAGTTCTAACAAATATATCAGTAGGGTTCCACCCATTAGCAGCATCGACATCACAAGGACAAGCTGAAGACACGCATGTTAAATCTTTTAAAGCTCTAAATAAAACATAATCACCTGGTCTTGACCAAGGTTCATCAAATGTTGCAACATTATTTGCATCAATTGCTGTATTAAAAAAAAGATTTATTGCTGACCAGCTTTTTCGAGCGTTAATGTCATATTTCCCCAATTCTTTATTAAAATTATCGGTACAATTGATGTGCCCCATATAACCTAGATCTTCATAGTATTTAGAAGTACATGCCAAATTAAAAGTATCATGTCTTCCGACAGTATCTCTTACAACCTCAACCATTGCTTCGTGATTTCCATCATAAAATTTTGAAAACAATCCTGGACCTGGATAAGCACTACCCATAAAAGTTCTTGTTGCTTTATCGTCAATTATACTTTCAATCCCGTCATTCAATTTATGGGTATCAAATGCTAAGAAATCAGAACATTGTCTTCCACCAGTATCGATAATTTGAATATATTCTCCAGCTTTTACTTCATAAGTTTCTGCAGTTCTTCTTTTAACAAGTTGCTCAACTATAGGGTCACTTAACGGTTCTGGTAAAATGAACTGCTCATCTGTTTCCGAAAATTTTGCTCTATTAACAAAAATAGTTAAATCAGTTGGTGGATTTTGTTCATGAACATTTAACGGATCACCTGGAGCTGCAATTAAAACAAAGCATTTATCTTTTGATGATAAAGCTATCTTTTCTCCCATCATACAATCTTGATCAAATATAATTGATGACTTAGCTTTATGAAGATCTAAATTTCTTTTCTTAAAAATCTTTGTAATTTTTTCATCATTTGTGATTGCTCTTTTTGAAAAATCTGCATTTGCATTTTCTTTTAAATTTAAAATTGATAAATCAGGTTTGCCTTTATTATTAAAAACTATTATTTCACAAACTTGTTTGCCGTCATCATTTATAATTTCAATCTTATCCTCTGGAAAAATCTCAATTACAGATAAACCACCACCTTTAACAAAATATCTTTCAACTCCTGGTGGTAAGGTTCTTAGACCTGGATTTCTAATTTCGTTGCTAGTTCCTAACATTTTACCAAAACTATATATATTTTATATAAGTTTATTCTAATCAAAACGAGTTGACTAGAACTTTAATTCATAACATACTTTGAACATTAATATTAATAGAGGGGAAAAAATGAAAAAAATAACATCATTAATATCTGCTCTGATTATTTCTGTAGTAAGTTTTACAGGAGTATCTAACGCAGCAGATAGCAAAAAACCCATCGTTATTCCAACTCATAACTGGTCAAGCCAAATTGTAATGGCTTATGTTATTGGCGGAATATTTGAAAGTATGGGAAACAATGTTAGCTATGTAAATGCTGACTCACAAGCAGTATACGAGTCTATTAGAATTGGTGACGTATCTATTTCTCATGAAGTATGGGAATCTGCTTTTGGTAAATCGTTTACTACAGCTCTAGACAAAGGTGGTTTACTTGATTGGGGTGATCATGAAGCAAGAACTCTAGAGGATATGGGTTATCCGAACTGGGTTACTGAAAAAGGATTGTGCCCAGGTTTACCAGATTGGACTGCTTTAAAAAATCCTGCTTGTGCGAAAAACTTCGTAACACCTGATTCAGGTGGAAAAGGAAGAATGCTTGAAGGTCCACAAACTTGGCATGGAGATTTAATACCTCAAAGGGTTGATGCCTTAGGTTTAGGAGATCTTTGGATGGTAAAATTTGCTGGAAGTGCTGATGCACTTTGGGCAGAATTATCAGCTGCTGAAAAAGAAGGAAGAGGAACAATTATCTTTAACTGGACGCCAAACTTTACGGATGGTGCAGGTTTTACATTTATAGACTTTCCTCCATACACTGCTGGTTGCAGACCAGAAGATGGTGGTGACGGTAAATGTGGTTCGCCAGATGGTTATTTGAAAAAAGCTGTAAATGGCGATTTTCCAAAAACTCATCCAGCAGCTGCTGCAGCGTTCAAAAAAATGTCATTTTCTACAAGTCAAATTGGTGCAATGGCAGCTTTAGTTGACGTTGACAAAATGACTCATGAAGATGCAGCTAAAAAATGGTTAGCTGATAACAAGAGTGTTTGGCAAGCTTTTACTAAGTAAGGTCAAAAGCAAACAAATTAATAAATCTCTCCCAACTATATGTTGGGGGGGATTTTTTTTTAGAGTTAAGCTAAGTAAAATTAAAAAAAGTTTGAAATAATGTTAAAATATTTATTTTCTATATTATTAAGTTTAATATTTTTTAATTCATCATTTGCCAATGATATAAATATTCAAGAAAATATAAAACTTACCTTTGTATGTGATTTAGAAAAAAAAATAATTAAAAATTCAGAATATAATTATCAAACTTTTTTAGCTAAAGACTTAAACGAAAAAGATTTAGATAAATTTGAAATTGAAGCAATTAAACCAGAACAACTTTCTATAAAAGGGTTGTCATCGTTTCTTTCAAAATCAGATAAGTTAAATGTCAAAATTGTAAATAAAGATGTAGTTTTATTTAAAGCAATTGATAAAAATAAAAATTATTCTGAGTCAGCTATAATAGATAGAAAATCTGGTGAATTAATTCATGAAATTACAAGAAATTTTAAAAGTGAAAACTCAGAAAAAGATATTTCATTTTATTCATGCAGTAAAAAGGAGAAAAAAGTCTGATTTTTTTTTAAATGATTTTGTGTAAAGTATTAAAATGAAAAAATATCTAATTAGCATAATTTTAAGTTTATTAATTATATCTTCAGCATTAGCTCGAAGTACGGGATGTAAAGAAGGAAATTGTGAAAATGGTTATGGCAAGTGGGTGTATACCGATAAAACAACTTATGAAGGTGAGTGGGTTGGAACAAAAAAGCATGGTCAAGGAACTGAAACTTGGCCTAATGGATATATTTATAAAGGTGAATTTAAAGATAGTTTGTGGAGTGGTTTAGGAACTCTAAATTTTCCTGATGGCTCTACTTACGAAGGTCAGTGGGCCAATGGTTTTATGAATGGAGAAGGAACTTTTACTTGGTCTGATGGAAAACAAAAAACAGGAACATGGATAAATGGAAAGTTGCAAGAATAAATGTCCAAAGAAAATTATTTTCATAAAATAAAAGAGTTACCGGAAACCACTAAACAATTTAGTGGCTTGGTAATAATGATAATAATCGTAATCTCATCTTTTGCTATTTTGAACAATATTTTTGGTGAAGGAGATGAGCTAGTTGCAAAAATGAAAATTGAAGAAGAAAGAATAGCCCAAGCAAGAAAGCTAGACAAATTAATTTCGAGTCTTCCCTCAGGAATTTTAGTATCTTTTGATGGAACCGATCATTTTAGATTAACTGATGAAGTGTATGAAAAGGTATGTAATGCTACAAAACTTATTCCACAACGTGCAATTATGGGAGCTAATTTTCTAAATTTTAGAGCACACGAGTTGTATACAATGAACGGCAATAAGATTAGTGAAACGTTTGTTAAATGGGACAATGAGAAAAGCAAATGTTTTGCAGGGTTTGTAGTAAGTGGAAAAAATGTTGGTGTAGATGAAACAATCACCGTTAGTGGTGAAGCTTTAAGTTTTTTAAGCACAGGTATTGATACAAGAGTTTATTATATTAAAAATT
>Ga0228623_1000564_pt1 | contig 14310 bp, 10 predicted proteins | sample 28DmetaG_FD_182856 | JGI IMG/M metagenome (GOLD analysis project Ga0228623, IMG submission 182856) | Seawater microbial communities from Monterey Bay, California, United States - 28D | ecosystem: Environmental > Aquatic > Marine > Coastal | place: USA: California | collected 2016-10-04 | reverse complement strand
AAGTATTTCTAAAAAATTTGAATTATGCTTGTAGCAAAGCAATCAGTTATGACATCACAATTTTAATTGAACCCTTAAATAAATATGATGCACCTGGGTATTTTTTGAACACAACATACCAAGCATTAGAAATAATTAAAAAAATTGATTATCCCAACCTGAAGCTCATGTTTGATTGTTATCATGTGCAATTAATGGAAGGGAATATTGTTAATAAACTCAAAAGTATGATGCCATTTATTGGGCACATCCAATTTGCTTCTGTTCCGGGTCGAGGGGAACCAGAAAGTGGTGAATTGTCATATGACTTTATTTTTAAGACAATCAAACAATTGAATTATACGAGCCCAATTGGTGCTGAATATAAACCGATGGGTGATACTAACTTATCTTTAGGGTGGATGAAATAGTCGTTATATATCTCAATATGATAATACTTATGTGTGCATAATAAAAGAATAATAGATCTCAACTTAAATTAAACATGTATTAGTTATATCATACTGTACATGCAATATACACTTTCTATTATATTCCAAATTTCATATATATTGGACAAATAAATAATTTTGAAATATAAAGTCTTAAGAAGAGATCAATATGAGTAGTTTATGAAATCAAATTTTGTTAAAAAAATCATACTACTGAAGCAAATGCTAGATGATATGGAGCAAGATGTTGGCCTAACATCTTTGTCAGGTGTAGAAAAAAATGTCTATTTGGCTGCACAAGATATGAAGTCAAATAATGGGTTAGTAGAAACAAAACAAATCCTTGATCACAGGTTTACTCAAAAAATGTCCCGGCCTACATTTTTTAGAGCTTTAAAGTCGATTGAAAGCAAAGGATGGCTTGCTCATTCAAATGGCAAGAAAGTTGGTTTATTTTTAGTGGTTAAATAATAATGATTTAAGATTTCTTGTAGTTTCCTGCAAAGTTTTTAATTATCAACTATTCCGTTTATATAATCTCAAATTTTTAATTGCTGTATAAAAGTAGTAGTGTATGTATCATAATCGATATGTTTATACACTTAAATTGATTGCAATTCTTCTGCTCATCTTTAATAATTTATTTAGAAGTTATATCACAATTTCAAAGTTCTAACTTTTATTTAGCATAAAAAAATTAATAGATTTGAGTAAATATGTCAGAATTTATATTGCACCATTACTGGCCCTCACCTTTTGCACATAAAATACGACTTGCATTTGGACTTGCGGAAGTTGAATGGAATTCAGTAGAAATCCCTAGAATTCCACCAAAACCTAATCTCATACCATTAACTGCAGGATACAGACGAACTCCTGTTTTACAGATTGGTGCAGATGTTTATTGTGATACGCAAAATATTGTATGTGCAATTGGAAATAAAGGTTATGGTAAAAAGTTATTTCCAGAAAATTGTATGACTAAAGCATTAGTGTTTTCCTCATGGATAGATGAAACCGTCTTTGAACTTGCCGCTCGGATTGTTATTACAAATTCAATAATAACTGCTCCAAAAGAATTTATTCAGGACCGAGGTGACTTATATTTTGGAAAAAGTTGGAGCAAAGAAAAGCTCTACACTGACCTTCCAAGTGTAATATTACAATTTGAGTCTAAACTAAAATTGATCGACGATATCTTAAAAGATAGTAAAAACATAATATCTAATGAGCTCTCTTATGCCGATATTTCTGTTGCTTATTTGTTATGGTTTATAAGAGGTAGATGGAAAAATGGACCAAATATACTGAGTAAATACAAAAATTTATTAAGATTGGAGGCTGATATTAATCGTTTAAATGATAAACACGTTTACAAAGATATGAGTGACGTTGAAGCATTAAAATTTGCGTATGAGAGTACTCCAACGTCGCCTATTGGTATAAATAGTAATATAAGTACAGATTTAAAAGTTAATCATAATGTAAAAATTAAACCTGCCGGGGAATCATCAGATCCAACAGTTTCAGGAAATTTGAGATATTTGGACAGTTCGTCTATTGCTATTGATCATCATTCAGATCAAACTGGAAATATAGCTATTCATTTTCCAGTATCTGGCTATGAAATATTAAAAAGTGGATAAGATCTAAAAAATTATTTATGCTTAAACACACTTCTAAAGGATTAAGAAATGTCTATGTCTGGAGCTCCAAAAGAGAAAACTGATCAAGCTTTAATTGATGAATTTTTAAAAAAAGGTGGCAAAATAACAAAAGGTAAGACTAAACCTATGAAACATGAATTGGGCTTAAGTAATAATGTATGGAATAATCCATTAACAAAAGATGAAAAAAAATCATTAAAAAAGTAGGATTTTGATAACTTCATAAGTTTCTTGATTTATAAAATAAGTTCTACATAATGAATACAACGTGTCTACTTGTTATTCGTAAAGAGTTATATCCATGCTCATAGTAGGCACGTTTTCGCTTTATATCGGCACAAGTAATGCATTTGTTTTACAAAGATAAATTGTACAAGCATATTTATATTAACGCACTTAAGTCTCTCCACTGCTTGAGTGCGTCAGACATCTAAATTTATGCTTCTGATTTTATCCAATTATTTGTGATGGATTTCTGTACTTATGACTTGTCTGTAGTATTACTCTGGAGGCGAGTACCGGAATCGAACCGGTGTACACGGATTTGCAATCCGCTGCGTCACCACTCCGCCAACTCGCCGCCTGATGTGGTATAAAGCGCTATACCAACGAGAGATATATGGTGCAAGATGAAACGTAGAGTTTTGTTAAGCTTTTAATATCGAAAAGATGAATTTTCTGGTTAACTGCAATCTTATTATCATATATGTATATTAGATTGCAAAAATGAGAAATAAAAATGGTAAAATCTATAATGATACAAGGTGCTGGCTCTAATGTTGGCAAATCAATGATTGTTGCAGGCCTATGTAGAGCTTTTACAAATAGAGGTTTGAAAGTTTTACCATTTAAGCCACAAAATATGTCAAACAATGCTTCTGTGACCACAGATGGTGGAGAAATAGGAAGAGCCCAAGCCATGCAAGCAATGGCATGTGGTGTGAGTCCTGTAATTGATATGAACCCTGTATTACTAAAACCTGAAACGGATGTTGGGTCACAAGTCATTGTTCAAGGTCATAGACTAACTACTGTCAAAGCAAGAGATTATGCACAGTTAAAATCAACACTTATGCCACGTGTTATGGAAAGCTTTAACAAATTATCTGAAAAAGCTGATTTGATTATAGTTGAAGGAGCAGGCAGTCCGGCTGAAACAAATCTACGTGCTGGTGATATTGCTAATATGGGATTTGCTGAAGCTGCAAACATTCCGGTTTTATTGGTTGGTGATATCGATAGAGGAGGTGTCATTGCGCAATTGGTTGGAACACATTCGATTCTAGACGCTGATGATTTATCAAGAATAAAAGGTTTTATGATTAATAAATTCAGAGGTGATGTAACATTGTTTGATGGGGGATTAACGGACATAATAAAACATACTAAATGGACATCTTTGGGGGTTTTGCCATGGTTTAAAGGTGCATCATATTTACCTGCTGAAGATGCATCAGATATAAAGCCAAAATCTCTGGGATCAGGATTTAAAATTGTAGTACCAAAATTTTCGCGAATAGCAAATTTTGATGATTTAGATCCGCTTTCGGCTAATCCTAATATATCTGTAGAGATAATTTCTGCAGGTCATCCATTACCACTTGATGCAGATCTTATTCTATTACCAGGAACTAAATCAACAATTGGTGATTTGAAATTTTTTAGGGATCAGGGTTGGGATATTGATTTGGCAGCGTACGTAAGGGCGGGTGGCCAGGTTTTGGGCATTTGTGGTGGATATCAAATGTTAGGTAATGAAATAGTAGATATTGAAGGTATAGAGGGAGCCCCAGGAAGATATCAGGGACTTGGATATTTGAATGTGATAACAGAAATGCATGCAGAAAAAAAATTAGCTTTCGTTTCTGGTATTGATTTAATTTCAGGCTCAAAAATTGAGGGGTATGAAATTCATATTGGCCAAACAAGCGGAGCTGATTGTAATAATAGTTGGTTGGTAATCGATAATAATAAATCTGGAGCATCTTCAAAAGATGGTAAAATCCAAGGATGCTATATTCATGGTCTTTTTTCTTCTGATGAATTTAGAAAAAATTATTTAGAACGTATTGGTGCAAACAATATTAAAAGCGAATATTCTGCAAAAGTTGAGAAAACTTTAGAAGACCTTGCAAAGCATATTGAGAAAAACTGTGATTTAGATGAGATACTAAAGATCGCATCAGAAAAATAATTTTATCTATTTTGCAATTTTTCTAAAATCTTAATCCTTGCCTTGCCCAAAGGAGAAGTGTCTAAAATTTTATCATGGTTACTTTTAGGATTGTGTTTTTGAATTTCTAAGTTCAAATTCGATGGCGTCAATTGCCCCATCTCTGAGAGGACATTATAAGCTTGGACTTGTTCATCACGCAGTGCTGAAACTAAATTTGATCGTGCCGATAGTAGTTCTTGCTCAGCATCTAAAACATCCAAGGTCGTTCGGGATCCTAAATTAGACTCTTCACGAATACCTTCAAAAGCTATTTTAGATGCTTCAATTTGAGCTTCACTTGCTTTAATGGCCGCTACCGCTGCTAACCACGATGAATGATATAGCTGAAGATTTGATCTAGTTGTTAATAGTGCATTATCTAGGGCATACTTACTTATATTTTTATCATTAATTGCAGCGCGTCTTTTGCTTCTTAAATCTCCACCTTTGTATAGTGGAATAGTCGCTTGAATCGTCGCTCCAGTAGAAGAAGTAATGGATGAACCAGTTTTCGATGATATGCTACCTGTAATTGTTGGGCCACCAATTCTTCTTGAAGCGCTAACTTTAAGTTCAGCCACTTTAAGCTGAAGCTTGGCAGAAAGTATACGCGGGTGGTTTTCCAGTGCTATTTCTTCAGCTCTGGAAAATGTAATGGGTATATTTGGGTGCTCAGGAGGAGTAGCTAAATCACCGTGGTTTTCACCAACTATTAATAGGTAAGAAGCGCTCTTACCTGAAAGAATTGCTTTTCGTTGCTCAACATTACTCACGGCAAGTGCAAGTCTTGCTTCGGTTTGACTAACATCTGTTCGGGTTACTTCACCAACTTCAAAACGATTTTTTGCAGCTCTTAATTGTTCCATGATAACTTTAATATTACTTTTAGCTAAATCTAAATTTGCTTGAGCCTGCCGTAAGTCCATAAATATTGTGATGGCTTTCAACAAATTATCTTGTTCAGCTTTAATTAACAATTCGCTCTCAGCTAACATGGAATATTTTGCTGCGTCGATTAAGTTAAAAGATTTACCTCCATCATATAGCAATTGGCTGATTGTTAAATTGGCAGAGTTTGCATTATCGTCATCTAAATTTTGTGATAATGTTGCGCTTAAACTTGGTTTTATTAAAGATCTTTGTTGAACTAAGTTTTCATTAAGCTTGAGAATTTTCTCTCGTTGCTGAGCAATATAAAAATTATTTTTATAGGTAGATTCGAGTGAAGATTTAAGACTAGTTTCATTCGCATAGCCGGGTAAGGCAATTAAAAGAATTATTATAAAACTAAATATAAATCTAAACATAGGAACCCTTGCTGTATTTTTTTTATATCTATCTTTATTTAAATTTAAATCAAACAAAAGTGAATGACTTAGGCTCAGAAAAATCTTTGATGATAGGTGCTGAAGCATCAAATTCCGAACGCCATGTAATATCTGAGCCCTTTTTGATACCTAAAAAACATTGTCCCATTGCCCCATCGGTAAATATTGAAATAATTCTACCACCATCTTTTAATTGATCTTTCAAATTTTTAGATATTTTTTGTACACCACCTTGAATTATGATCACATCATAAAGGCCATGTTTTTCATCTCCATCATAGAGATTTCCTGATGTGACTATGGCATTATCAACACTTTCGTCTTCAAGAGCTTTTTGGGCGAATTCTGCCATTTCAATATTTGATTCTAAGGCTACAACAGCTTGGGCTAATTTCGCTATCACCGCTGTGGAATATCCTGTGCCACAACCAACATCTAATACTAGTTCTTCTGACTTTATAGATACAGCATCTAGCATTTTTGCAAATATTCTAGGATCTAATATTACACGATTATCCGGAAGAGTTATATGTTCTCCAATATAAGCAACAGATTGCTTCTCGAGTGGCACATACTTTTCCTTTGGGGTTCTCAGTAATGCGTCGATAATGGGGTATTTGGTTACATCAGAAGGCCTCACTTGGCAATCTACCATAGCTTCTCGAGCTGTTTGAAAATTAGTCATTGTTCATGTCTACTTTGAAATATTTATTATTTGTGTTTATTGCCATATACAAACTAAATCAACAATAGCATGTTAAGATTATATAAGACTAATATGCATATAAATATTTCCAACATTTAATTGGAATGTTTTTAATATTGTTTGATTAAGCATTTGTATAAATTTTTCTTAAATGTAAATAAGTATTGAATGCTAAAGTTGTACAAATTGATGAAGCTTTTATCGTCGATTTTCTAGGTTTACACCTTAATGGAAATTATTTTTGAGGAATGATATCTATAATGATTTTTGAACCATACCAATTAACTGCTCATGAAGCATCTAATCTTATTTCTTCGGGCTCCTTGACTTCTGTAGAATTAGTAAATTCTTGTTTAAATCAATTATCCAAGACTGAAAATTCAATAAAGGCATGGGAATATTTAGACTGTGAAAAAGCAATCACGCGAGCTTTAGAATGTGATCATTCATATAAGATTGGGGAAAAGATTGGGCCATTACATGGTATACCAATTGGCATAAAAGATATAATTGATACGACAGATATGCCGACTAATTATGGAACAACAATTTTTAAAGATAATCAACCAAATGAAAATGCAAAAATTATTGATTTGTTAGAAGAATCTGGCGCGATAATTATGGGAAAGACAGTCACAACTGAGTTTGCTTTTTTTCAACCAAGCAAAACATCAAATCCTCATGACACTGAAAGATCACCTGGAGGATCTTCAAGTGGTTCAGCGGCTGCGGTGGCTGCTAATCACGTACCATTAACTATTGGAACTCAAACGAATGGGTCTATAATCAGACCTGCATCATTTTGTGGTGTTCATGGATTTAAGCCATCTCAGGGTGCTATATCAAGGTCAGGTGTACTTCAAACCTCAGAAACATTAGATCAAATAGGATGTTTTGCAAGATCATTAGATGATATAGCTCTGATATCTAGAGTGTTGGGTTCTGATGTTTGCCTTAAAGAGAAAAATTTTTATTCCGCTAACCTAAATGAATTATCAAATTTATCAGTTTCTCCGAATTTTGCCTGGTTTGATTTATCTTTTTATGATCGATTAGAAGCAAGCGCAAAGGATGGTTTTTTATCTATTCTAAATCATATGGGTATTAATATTAAGAAAATAGATAATGCTGACAGACTTTCAAAACTTGTAGATGTTCATACAAAAATATATGAATATGAAATTTATAAAAACCAAAATGATTTTTGTAAAAAAAATTGGAGCAAGATAAGTGATACTCTTAAAAATATGATTATCCGAGGAAGCCAAGTTAGCAAAAATGAATATATCGATGCAATTCAAACTAGGTCAGCAGCACAGGATTTTTTTGCAGATTTTTTTCTCGAATTTGATGCTATAATTGCGCCTTCTACAGTTGGTGAAGCGCCGTTATTGAGTGAATTTTCAACGGGTGATCCAATTTTTTGTACAATTTGGACTTTGGCTGGTTTGCCAACTATAACATTGCCCATTTTACAGGGAAAAAATAAAATGCCAGTGGGGGTTCAATTAATAGGTGCATTAAATGAAGATAATTCACTACTAAAAACAGCTAATTGGCTAAAACAATTTTTGGCTAATGAAGCCAATTTTAAGAGGAAAATAAGATGACACAAATTGCTTTTCTTGGGCTTGGTGTAATGGGGTACCCAATGGCTGGGCACCTATTCAAAGCAGGTCATAATGTTAAAGTTTATAATCGTACAAGTGCTAAAGCTCTTAAATGGACCGAAACATATGGTGGAAGTTATGGTGAAACACCATCTAAAGCTGCAGAAGGTGCAGATATTGTTATCGCTTGTGTTGGTAATGATGATGATCTTAGATCAGTTTGCTTAGGTGATAAAGGTGCTTTTTCATCTATGAAACCAGGAAGTCTTTTTATTGATCATACAACTGTTTCTGCAGCAGTTACAAAAGAACTACACGATATTGCTAAAGCACTTGGAATAGCATTTGTTGATGCGCCTGTGTCTGGTGGCCAAGCTGGTGCGGAAAATGCACAACTTTCAATTATGTGTGGTGGAGCGCAAAATCACTATAATACAGCTGAAAAAATAATGGATATTTATGCTAAATTATGTAAGAGAATTGGTGAAATTGGGGCAGGTCAATTAACAAAGATGTGCAATCAAATTGCCATTGCGGGTTTAGTTCAAGGTTTGTCTGAAGCTCTTCATTTTGCGAAAAAGGCTGGTTTAGATGGTAGAGATGTAGTTGAAGTTATTAGCCAAGGAGCTGCTGGTAGCTGGCAAATGACAAACAGATTTGAAACTATGTTAGATGATGAATATGAGCATGGCTTTGCTGTAGATTGGATGCGTAAAGATTTAGGAATATGTTTGAATACTGCAAATGAAAATGGTGCTAGTCTTCCGGTAACTGCATTAGTTGATCAATTTTATAAAGATATCCAAAAAATGGGTGGTGGAAGATGGGATACTTCATCTTTATTAAAGAGGCTTACCTAATAACATAAATAATTCATAAAACTATTGCTGCGATTTATTTTATATTAAAGAATTAAAGTTAATCTATTCTTTAAATTTATAGTGTATCTACAAAATAAATTACCAAGATATGTTTCTAGTCTCTTTCACTTATTTTGTTCGCACTGTATGAAGCATGAAATATTGTTTTAAAGGCAAGACTAATGGCTATGGAAAAAAACTTTGATGCTGCTTCTAAAGAAGCCAAGATTTGGAAGAAATGGGAAGATGCAAATGCATTCAAGGCTGGGGCGAACGCTCTTCCTAATGCAGATAGTTATGCAATAATGATCCCACCACCAAATGTAACTGGTGTTTTGCACATGGGGCATGCTTTTAACAATACGCTTCAAGATATTCTAATCCGTTGGCATAGAATGCGAGGTTTTGATACACTTTGGCAACCAGGAACAGACCATGCAGGAATTGCAACACAAATGGTTGTTGAGCGTGAATTAGCAAAGAATAATGAACCATCAAGATCAGAATTAGGGCGTGAGGCATTTTTAGAAAAAGTTTGGGCATGGAAAGAACAGTCAGGTGGAACTATAATCAACCAGCTCAAACGGTTAGGTGCATCATGTGATTTTTCCCGTACCGCATTCACTATGGCAGGAGCTCATGGTGACACAAAAACGGGCCACGAAAATAGTGCCAATTTTCATGACGCAGTTTTAAAGACTTTTGTTGATTTTTATGAAAAAGGATTAATATACAAAGGCAAAAGATTAGTTAACTGGGATCCACATTTTGAAACTGCTATATCTGATTTGGAAGTTGAAAATATTGAAGTTGATGGCCACATGTGGCACTTTAAATATCCATTAGTAGATGGTGAAACTTATACATACATCGAAAAAGATGATGATAATAACATAATAGTAAGTGAAGAGAGAAATTATATATCCATAGCTACAACACGCCCAGAAACAATGTTGGGTGATGGTGCTGTAGCTGTATTTACTAATGATGAGAGATATGCGCCAATTGTAGGAAAAAGTGTTCATTTACCATTATGTGACAGAACAATTCCTGTGATTGTAGATGAATATCCAGACCCAGATTTTGGATCTGGTGCTGTTAAAATAACTGGTGCGCATGATTTTAATGACTATCAAGTAGCTAAGCGTAACAACATCCCAATGTATTCGCTGATGGATACAAAGGGGGCAATGCGATCTGATAAATCAGAAAATAATTTGGTGCCAATAAAATACCAAGGAATGGATCGGTTTGAAGCTCGTAAAGCTGTTGTGGCTGATATTGATGCATTAGGCTTGATGATTAAAATTGAAAATAAAAAAGTCATGCAACCATTTGGAGATCGATCGAAAGTAGTTATTGAGCCTGCACTTACTGATCAATGGTTTGTTGATACTGCTAAAATTGTGCAACCAGCCATTAACGCTGTCAAAGATGGAACAACAAAAATATTACCTGAAGGTGATAAAAAGGTTTATTTCCATTGGCTTGAAAATATTGAACCTTGGTGTATATCGCGCCAGTTATGGTGGGGCCATCAAGTGCCTGTATGGAATGACATGGAAGGTAATGCTTATTGTGCTGTTTCAGAAGAAGAAGCTGTTAAAAAAGCATTTAATAACTACAAATCCAAATATCCAGACTATAATATTAAAATTTTGGTTGATAATGGTTCAAATAATTTTGATTCAAATAAAGATGACGCAAACACAAAGGTTATAACACTTATGAGAGATCCAGATGTATTAGATACATGGTTCTCTTCAGGTTTATGGCCTTTTGGGACACTTGGATGGCCTGATAAATCCAAAGAACTTGAACGTTATTACACCTCAAATAATCTCAATAGAACACTCATAACTGGTTTTGATATTATCTTCTTCTGGGTTGCTCGGATGATGATGATGGGCATTGAAACAATGGGGAAAGTTCCTTTTGAAACAGTATATGTTCATCCATTGGTTCGTGATGAGCATGGTAAAAAAATGTCTAAATCTACTGGAAATGTTATGGACCCTCTAGATTTAATTGATAAGTACGGTGCAGACGCTGTTCGTTTTACTTTAACAGCTATGGCAGCTATGGGGCGTGATTTAAAGCTTTCAGAAAGCAGAATTGAGGGGTATCGTAATTTTGGAACAAAATTATGGAATGCCACTCGGTTTGCTGAATTTAATGAAGCATCACCAAATAATAAATTCGATCCTAAATCTGTTAAGCAAACATTAAACAAATGGATAATAGGTGAAACTGCATTGGTTCGTGAGGCAGTAGATAATTCTCTAGAGCAATATAGATTTAATGACGCTGCCAATGCACTGTATGTATTCGTCTGGAATAAAGTTTGTGATTGGTACGTTGAACTTTCTAAGCCATTAATTCAAGCTGAAGACCAAGCCATGGTACTTGAGACTAAAGAAACATTAGCGTGGGTCTTAGATCAATCATATATTCTTTTACACCCTATAATGCCTTTCATAACAGAAAACCTGTGGGATGAAACTGGCGTACGTAAAAAAATGTTAGCACATGCTGAATGGCCAAAATACACTTCAATTGATTATTTAAATGAAGAAGCAAACAAAGAAATGAATTGGGTAATTTCTTTAATTGAACAAATTCGTTCTGTACGATCTGAGATGCGAGTGAATGCGGGTGCAAAAATACCTATGGTTCAACTTTCTTTAGACTCCATTGCTCAAAAAGCATTGGATAACAATAAACTATTGATAATGCGATTAGCACGAGTGGAGAGTATAACTCTTGCATCAGAGCCTCCAAATGGTGCTGTTACATTGCCTGTAGAGGGAGGTCAGTTTTGTTTGCCTCTTGCAGATATTATTGATGTTGAAGCAGAAAAAGCTCGTTTAAATAAAGCAATTGAAAAACTTGAAAAAGAATTAAATTCAATAAATCAAAAACTTTCAAACGATAAGTTTATTTCAAATGCTCCTGCTTCTGTAATACTTGAAAATAAAACTCGTGTAGAAGTTGGTGGCGAAGAATTGCTTACGCTTCAAGCCGCATTAAAGCGGGTTATGGCAATAATTTAAATCTTTCATTATGCTATATCTATTTGATTATTAACTACGATTAATTTTAGCTAAAGCGATACATTAACAAATATTGGATTGAATTATGAGCAATGATAAAAATCTATCCCCAAGATTGACTAGTCTGGCGAATTCACTTCCATCTAGCGTGCCATTTGTTGCACCAGAAATGACTGAACGTATTTCAGGAATACCTTTTATTGCTAGGCTCGGTGCAAACGAGAGTAGTTTTGGGCCTTCACCAAAAGTTAAGCAAGTCATAGCAGATTCTACAGCGGATGTTTTTAAATATGGTGATCCTGATGCTTTTGACTTAAAAAAAGAGCTTGAGAAACATTTAAAAGTACCTTGTGAAAATATTATTGTTGGCGAAGGCATTGATGGGCTGATGGGTATATTATGTAGGCTAATGCTTGAGCAGGGAGATATTGTTGTAACATCAAATGGAGCATACCCCACGTTTAATTATCAAGTAAAAGGCGCAGGGGGAAGATTAGAGACTGTTCCTTATTTGGCCGATTATGAAGACCCTGATGCTTTAATTGAAAAAGCAAGGCAATATAAAGCTAAGATGATCTACATTGCTAATCCTGATAATCCAATGGGAACACATCATAGTGCAGAAACAATTCAAAGAATGATTGATTCTGTCCCGAAAGAAAGTTTATTAGTTTTAGACGAAGCTTATATAGAGCTAGCACCTGATGGTGTTGCTCCAAAATTAGATATTTCAAATAAAAATATAATAAGACTTAGAACATTTTCAAAAGCATATGGATTAGCTGGAGCGCGAGTTGGCTATGCTATCGGCCATACTGATTTAGTGAAGTCATTTGATAAAATTAGAAATCACTTTGGCGTTAATACTATTGGTCAAAAAGCTGCTTTAGCAGCACTAAAAGATCAAGATTATGTTTCCAAAGTTAAAGTATCTATTGAACAAGGACGTGAAAGAATTAATCAGATTGCAATTGAAAATGGTTTAAATACAATTAGTTCCTCTACAAACTTTGTCGCAGTTGACTGTGGAGTTGATGGAGACTTCACCCGAAAAGTTCTTAGTGAATTAGTTAGAATGGGCATTTTTGTTCGTATGGCATTTGTTCCTCCTCAAGATAGGTGTTTAAGAGTTTCAGTTGGGGTGCCAGAAGATATAGAACATTTTGCTAAAGCATTTCCAATAGCATTAGAAAAAGCTAGAAATCTATAAATTGGATTAGTTATTATTTTTTTGAGTTTTATTTCGTTTGAATGCTGTGATTGTCTATGTATGTTTGTGACTGAAATAATAAAAAGTAAGTTTGATGGCTAAAAAAGACCTTAAAGTGTTATCGGCAAGAGAAGCATATGGCCGGCTATGGCGAGAATGGCTTAAAGAGCACAACTTTAGTTTAGCTATAACATTCGTTCTGATGTTTTTAGTAGCAGTTTCTGCTGCAGGCTATGCTAAATTTATACAAATGATAATATCTGCATTTGAAATTAATTCACCAAGCGTCATTTGGTGGGGGCCGGTTGGAATAATTTCATTAGCAGTAGTAAAGGGTTTGAGCCAATACAGTCAGCTGTTGTTACAGAATAAGATTCTTTCACGTGTGCAGGCAAACTTGCAATATAAAATGTTCAATTCTTTGGTTAATATGGATTTAGCTAACCTCTTGGCAGAGTCTCCTGCTGCTCTTGCAACACGATTTTCTGCAGATATTGAACTTATTAGAGGTTCTACCAATTCGATATTGGGTTCAATAACTGCCATCCTAACAGTTATTGCTACCTTTGGAGTAATGCTTTCGATTGATTGGGCTTTAACAATTAGTTTGATTTTCATTTTTATTTTAGCGTTTGGTCCAGTTGGAATCGTTGGAGCAAAAGTAAGAAAAATATCTGTTAATACTCAAAAAGAAATTGCTTATATGACTGAGGCTGTCAACGAGGGTTTAGCAGGTATCCGGATGGTGCGAACATACCGGTTGGAAAAAAGATTATCAGACAATGCGCTTTCTATATTTGAGCGTTTATTCAAATTGCGCTTATCTATAGTAAAATGGCAAGCCAGTGTATCTCCTCTTATGGAAATTTTGGGGGCTGTAGCTATCGGGCTTTTATTGCTATTGGTCGCATTAAGAATGCAAGTGGGTGCAATTGATTTGGCAGGCTTTATTGGTCTTCTTACTGCGCTTGGCGTTGCTACAAACCCTGCTAGAAAGCTTGGTGGAGCATATGCGTCTGCGTTGCAGGGTATTGCAGCATTAGAGCGGGTTTACGAACTATTTGATACGCCGAATAAGATTAAAGATGGGTCTTTTAATTTTGAAAAGAAAGAAAAAGCGCTAGGAAACTTAAATTTTTCAAACGTAGATTTTTTGTATCCTGATGGATATCAGGCTCTTCACAATATAAATTTGAACATAGAAGCTGGCAAATCTTATGCGTTTGTAGG
>Ga0228623_1000558_pt1 | contig 14493 bp, 10 predicted proteins | sample 28DmetaG_FD_182856 | JGI IMG/M metagenome (GOLD analysis project Ga0228623, IMG submission 182856) | Seawater microbial communities from Monterey Bay, California, United States - 28D | ecosystem: Environmental > Aquatic > Marine > Coastal | place: USA: California | collected 2016-10-04 | reverse complement strand
GCCGCAGAGTGTGGCAACCGAATCCATTACCATCCTTCACTTTGAGATCGATTTTTTTTTGATTATTATATGAAGATACTGAAAATACTGATGTTTTGGGATTATACGTGATTCCAAACTTGTGTTCGGAATATTCCGAACAATACTAACGCGATCACTGGAGACGTAAATCAGATCTAAAGGAGCTTCAAAGATGTATTTCAACAGTACTAGACATCACGATATAGTCCTGAGGAGGGAATTGAACCCCAAGTCAAAAAAGCCTATATTTGATTAGCTATGTCAGCACTATTGGGCGAAATGCCCTCCGCGGCCGATTGGGTTGCTTAGCGGGTTGACTTAGCGAAAAGAGTTCTCTTAAATCACTGATAATGAGCATATTGTGGCGTTAGGTTCGAAATCCTCTCTCTCCGGCGCTAAAAGTGCAATAAATAAAAAGTACTTTTTCATTTGGAAAGTTTTTTGTGTACGTCTTCAAAGAAGTTGGACTTCTTCATTAGGTGTAAATTACAAAATATATGCGGCTTTAGAGCGCTGCAACTATTGTAAATGTAAAACGATTGACGATTGTATAATTCAACCGCATCCCGTTCGTTTTTGTCTTACAGACACTAACGATAGGATTTTTTTTGTTCTAATGCAATGACGATGATTTCTTTGGCGTAGATTAATGGCAAAATAAATTTTCTATGATTACAGAAGTCCGTGATTCTATCATTACCCGCTTTTTTGCGTTGTTAATGATTCCCTCATTGTTAATGGTTACAACCGCTAGTTGTAAGAAAGAAATTCAACCAGAATTATCTACTCAACAAAGCGTTGTTCAGTATACAGCTGAAGAACTTGAAGTTAAGTATCACAAATTATATAGTGATATCACCACCGCACTTGATACCGCAACTATTGCTCAACCTGATTCAGTTGTTATACAACAGGCAGTAGCTTTGTTAGATTCGGTTGGTATTGAGCAGTTGTTGTCTGATTTTGGTTTTAATTCCAACACAACAGAAATCATAGATTCGTATGTTGCCGCCAACGGGTCGTTAGAAAATTTCTTTGAAGATGTATCTTCTCATTCCTTTAATTCAGATACAGAGGTAACATATTTACTCTCTTATGTTGCTGCAATGAATTATGTTGCTGTAAGTTATGCGGCTGCAGGAAGTCCACCACCGCCTTGGGATTGTTTGAGGGCTTCTGCAGGTCTTGCTTGTTCTGTTTTTGGATTGATATTAGGACCTCCAACATTAGGGGCAACATTTTATATTAGTATAGCTGGTCTTGCCAACTCTCTTCATAGTGTTTCAACTGATTGTTTTGATTAAATGCGTTATTCTTTAAGGTTTAAGATTTTTACAGGATTGTGGTTGATTCTTTTATGCAGTTCAATTATAGGGATGAATATTGGCATCATTGTTACTAGCCTTTTAGGTATTCTCGCACAATGGTTTAGTAGATACGACCGCTCCTAAACATACCGCTCATAGTGTGGTAACTATATCCACTACCGCCCTGTACTTAGAGATCGAAACCTTGTTGTAACTTGGAGAATAAGGGATACGAACCTACGACGTCTTGACTACCTGTAAAGTAATCTAATGTCACTCATAAATGATTCGGTTTAGCTAAAGGTAAGTAAAATAGGGCATTGAATGGGTTTATCGTTATTCTGGCAATCGCGCAAGCCATGTACGGTATTTACCGAGGTATTTCACTCCTTGCCTTATGGCAGCAAACTCACCTACGGTAGCAATATCCAACATCCCGAAAGTGGAGAAGATGGGATTCGAACCCACGACCTCTTGACTGCCAGTCATAAACATCTTAAGTATTCCTTTTTTGTGAAGATACCGAAAACATTGGGATAATGGAATTACACGTGATTCCAAACGTATGTTCGGAATATTCCGAACACTACTTACGCGATTGCCTGAGAGGAATCTGTAAAAAGTACCTCCTCTATCCCATGATAGTTTAATATTTTCCTACCTTAACATGGGTTGGCAATTTGTCGCATCTTCCGGAGAAGCCCTCTGTCGGAGGAGAACTATCCAAATCGTAACCCCGCTTGGAAGCAAGCGCTGTTAATAATTGATTTTCAGGGAAATACAAGAAAAGGTTCTAGTACCTCTCTCTCCGCCTTTATTGTAGCCAGTTTTTTTCACAATTCCCCATTAATATCGTATTCAGATAAAAAATCCCATACAATTTGACTTGATTGAATATCCATATTTCCAAATGCTCCAAACCAATCATGCCCACCATTTAGTACTTTGTAATGTACAACCTTAGCACCATTATTTCCATTACCATATATATATTTTTCAACCGTACTTCCGTCATCTGTATCTATGTCATCAATGAGTGTCATTGTAGCTACAGAATCTGTTTGATTGTATTCTACCCAGTAGGATAAGGCATCTTCAATCGCAATCATATCACTTTGACCTTCATATGGAACAATATCATCAGCTGTTCCGTGTAATTGAAGAATTGGAATCTGATGACTTGGATTACAAGCACTATAAGTTTCAGGAGTCATTGAACCTATAACAGATGCTACAGCAGCAATTCTTTCACTTAATTGACAAGCCAAGAGAAAGGACATAAATCCACCATTAGACATTCCCGTTGCATAGATTTTATTAGTTTCTATGTTATAGTTAACTTCTAAATCATCAAGCAATGAATTTACAAAACCAACATCATCTACTGTGCTTCCATTAGTCCACCCACCTACATTCCAATGGGTATACCATTCAAAAGTCAAGCCTTCCGGATATACCACAATAAAATTATTAACGTCTGCTATTTCATTAAAATTGGAGTGTTTCATAAAACTTTTGGCTGTACCTCCATATCCATGAAAAGCTAATAATACAGGTATGGATTGAGTACTTTCATAATTAGGAGGAACATGAATAAAATATTTACGATTATTTCCATCATGTTCAATAGATATTAATTCTGTGCCCGTAACTGGATGTTGTCCTTCTTTTTTACATGAAGAAACAAAAATCATTAAGCTTAGAATGGTAGTCGTTATTGACATTGTAATAATTATTTTCATTTTCGTTCTTTTTTAGTTTGATGACGCAAACGTAAAGAACAAAAGATCTCCATTCAATTGACTAATGTCAAAATCGAACCTTGGCTCTCACTCTGCTCAAAGTCTCCTGGCGCATGCCTAGATATGAAGCAAGGTCTGTTAAGGATACACGCTGAAGCAATTCGGGATGAGCTTTTGTGATTTTCTCGTATCGGTCTAGTGAAGGCAACGACTGGAGGTAAACCTGTTGACTTAAAAATTTCGTGTACTCGGAGAACCAATGGAAACTCAATCGACCAATGTTCAAGTCGTGTATGGAGAGATGGTTAAACTCGTTCGTGTTGATTTGGATCAACTTAACATCCTCCAATAACTCAATAGTTTCGTTGGAAGCTCCTCCATCATATGCCCCTATCGTGGTAAGGACATCATTCTCAAATGCAAACCAATTGCAGACGGCCTCTCCGTCATTCCAATGGTAAGCTTTGGCACTGCCTTTGACCAAAATGTAGAAGTAATCATGGGTACTTCCTTCCTCCATCAAAGTTGTACCTTTCGACAAGGAAATACTTGTAGAAATAGCTGAAAGCTTTGCCAACGATTCCACTGCAACTTGATCTTGCAGGGTCCCAAGAAATGTTGTGATTTCGTGATTTGTCATGCCGACCTAAAAGTAAATATTATTCTTAAAAAATGGAATCGTTATGATGCAATCATATGTTAGTTAAGTTTTTGACTTGGTGTCGTCGTGAAGATACTGAAAACATTGGGATGATGGAATTACACGTGATTCCAAACGTGTGTTCGGAATATTCCGAACAGTCCTTCCGCTAATGCTAGAGAGTTATTTCAGAAAAGGACGTACACTCTCTACTAAATTTCAAACATTTTCATACCTTCACTTGGGTTGGCAATTTGGCGCATCTTCTGGAGAAGCTCTCTGTCGGAGGTAAGTAATCCAAATCGTAACCTTGCTTGGAGGCAAGCGCAGTCAACAACTAATCTTCAGGTCAATACAAGAAAAGGTTCTAGTACCTCTCTCCGGGGAATTACTGTGTTATGACTAATTTTTAAACTAATTCATAAGTACTATAAAGTTTAGGGAATTAATTATTTTATTCCTTAAAACAATAGGTTTAAGACCTGTTGAAGTATACAAACAATTACCTAAATAAATTTATATGAAGAACGATTTTGCTATCGTTATTGGTTGGCCAAATACTTATTGTAAACAGCCCGGATTTTGGTTCGATTCTTTAGGTGGTTTTTTAGGTGTGAATAGAAATGGATTTTATAAAGTAGGCCATTCGGCAGTAGTTTTAGTTGATGTAAAAAATAAGAAATGTGAATATTTTGATTTTGGTAGGTATCACGCTCCCTTTAAAAAAGGGCGTGTTCGAAATCAGGATACAGATCCCTTATTAAAAATAAAAACGATTCCAATTTTTTCCTCAGACCTAGAGAAACTGTTAAATGTTGAACAGATTTTGGAGGAGCTTCAAATGAATGAAGAAATACATGCCGAAGGAAAAATAATTTCCTCGTACTTAAAAATAAGTTTTAATCGAGCTTACAACGAATGTAAAAAATTGCAGATCCTAGGAGTAATTGATTATGGCTTATTTAATTCTTCTAAATATAATTGTGCAAAATTTGTTCACCAAGTAGTTTTAGCAGGGAAGCCTAAATGGATAAATCGTTTTAAATTATCATATTTTGTACCATTAATCCCTTCAACAAAATCAAATGTTTTTGCATTAAAGCATAGAAAGTCTTTACCTCATACGCGTTTAGGTGAGTTGTTTTATCCTCGAAAAAAAGTATCTAATAGGTTTTTAAAAAATGTTTTAAAGGAGCCTCCTAGGTCTAGCTCTGTTACTAAAAATGCACAATGGCTAGGTGGCGAGGGAATAGGTGGCTGGTTTAGTCTTGAAGTATTAAATGAACAATACCGTGTCTCAAGATGGACGGACTCAGGTTTGTTAGTTAGTGAGGCTGAGTATGAAGTCATTGGAGATAATGAGTTTTTCTACAATAAGAAATATACTATTGGTTATCCATCAAACAGTCAAGTTGTAACCTTTTTGCAAAATGGTAAGTCATTTAGATTTGAGATAAAAAAATAGGTTTGTAAAAAGTGTTGTGTCAAATTGAAGAAAAGGTACTGTCGTAACAACCAGTTCACTTACCTCTGATTATCAATACCTTACACTTTAAGTAAAGTAATAGAAACAAAAAAGTCGCTGATTGTCAGCGACTTTTATTGATTTGCGGAGTCGGCGTGTAACAAACCCTATGGTCCAATATGCTGACATTCATTAGACGCGATTTTTTGAATCAACTGCACCGGGCAGCGAGTTTTCCAAAGAAGCACGTATTAATCGATTGGGCACGATTATTACTTTAAGCATAATACCTTCGTTTTAGTCTTGCAGCCACTTTCACTAGAAGAATAAGTGCAGGAACTTCCACTAATGGACCTATAACACCTGTAAAAGCCTGACCTGAATTAAGACCAAAAACGGCTATGGCAACAGCAATAGCCAATTCAAAATTATTTCCTGCAGCCGTGAAAGCTATGGCAGCATTCTTATCGTACTCTGCACCCGCAGCCTTGCTCACGAAGAAACCTATTAAGAACATTACTACAAAATAAATCAGTAGCGGTATAGCAATCCGAACCACATCCATGGGTATCTCTACAATCAATTCCCCTTTTAAAGAGAACATCACTACAATTGTAAACAAAAGCGCTATCAATGTCATTGGTGAAACTGAGGGTATGAAAGTGTTGCGATACCATTCTTCTCCTTTCACTCTGACCAGTGCGATACGACTTAGTAGTCCCATTAGAAAAGGAATACCTAAATAGATGGCTACACTTTCTGCTATGGTCGTAATGGAAATATCAACGATAGCACCTTCAAAGCCGAAATAAGGAGGTAAAACGGTTATAAATAACCAAGCGTAAAAACTATAGGCAAAAACTTGAAATATACTATTCAGAGCGACCAGTCCAGCACCGTATTCACTACTTCCCTCAGCTAAATCATTCCATACCAGCACCATGGCAATACATCGTGCCAGCCCTATCAAGATTAAGCCTACCATATACTCCGGGTAGTCTTGTAAAAACAATAGCGCCAATACGAACATAAGTACAGGACCTATAATCCAGTTTAAGAGTAGCGAAACGGACAATACTTTCACGTTACGAAACACCTTAGGAAGGAGTTTATAATCAACTTTAGCCAATGGAGGGTACATCATCAAGATCAGTCCTACAGCGATAGGAATATTCGTACTGCCAGAGCTTAGAGTATTTATAAAAGCTGCACTTGAGGGAATGAAGTACCCAACTCCCACTCCTATTACCATGGCTAAAAATATCCATAACGTAAGGTAGCTGTCTAGGAACCCTAGTTTTTTAATGTTTGACATTGCTGTTTATTGAGCGTTTTATGATGGAATTTGATTAAAAGTAGCAGCCAAATATACACACATAAAGAAGAGCTTAAATCAAAATGCACGATACGATTTCTTTAAGTCAACTATCCTCTAGGTTAATAAACACTGCCAGTTAATCATAAATTGACGAACTAATTTTGTGATCCTTCGTTTCCTTTGTGTAAATACCTAAAAACGCATGGAACAAAAGACAACTGTCCATATTATCGGAGCCGGGGTGAGCGGGCTCATTGCAGCATATGAACTAGAGCAAGCAGGTTATCACCCTGTGGTCTTTGAGAAACAGGGGAATTGCGGAGGACGAATACAAACGGTTACAGTTGAAGATTATGAGCTTGACCTTGGGTTCCAAGTACTATTAAGTGCTTATCCGCTTGCCAAAAAATATCTAGACTTAGAAGCGCTCAGTCTCCGAAAACTTCAATCCGGTGCACAAATTTTAGTGGATGGAAAGCGATTTTTGATTGGTGATCCGTTGCGAGATTGGAAAGTTCTTCTACCCACAGTGTTTTCAGGAATAGGTTCTTTAACAGATAAATTGAGAGTTCTAAAACTAAACCTCTTGTTAAGAAAAAAAAGTCTTGATGATATCTTCAGTACTCCCGAAGTCAGTACACTGGACTATCTAAAGACCTTCGGTTTTTCAAATACAATTATCAACCGATTCTTTCAACCCTTCTTTGCCGGAATTTTTCTAGAAACGGAACTACAAACCTCTAGCCGTATGTTCGAATTCGTATATAAAATGTTCGGTGAGGGGCATGCTATGATTCCTCAAAAAGGTATTGGCGCCATAAGTGAGCAGCTCAAAGCGAGATTGGTTCAAACTACCTTTAAATTCAATTGCGAAGTACAATCCCTAACAGATAAGACTATTACTCTTACTAGCGGAGAAGAAATTTCTCATCAGGGCGTGATTGTCACTTCCAACGCAGCTGCACTCATACCCAATTTACATGATGCAGAGACGAAATGGAAATCTTGTATGTGTCTCTATTTCGAAGTAGATAAAACATCTATACCACACGAAACTATAGCGCTGATAGCCGATACGGGTCAACTGAGCAACAACCTCTATGCCTACAAAGATTCTAAAGGTAGAACCATCTTATCTGTAACTACACTAAAACATCAAGACCTTAGTGATGAAGAAATCGTGGCAAGGGTATCCCATGAAATTCGAACGTATTGTAATCCGGTTAATCTAGCGCACATCTCAAATTTCACCATTCAGCAGGCGCTCCCAGAACTAACGAATCTAAAATACACCAGCGAACCTAGCGCGAGTCAAGTCACAGAGCACATATTCCTTGCGGGTGACGCCTTGTTCAACGGATCATTGAATGCAGCAATGGAAAGCGGGCGACTGGCTGCCGCAGGCTTGATCGAAAAGAAGAGCGGTTGGTTTAGTTAGACTCTTCAGGAATGCATAACTTTTCCTGGATTATTTAGACTTAAATTAAATGAAGTACTTCCTTCTGAGCATAGCCTTGAGCGGTGCTACGTTATTAAAGGCTCAAAATCGGCCTTACTTTGAAAATGGTGAAGCACAGATCGTTCCTGCTTTCACATCTCCAAAAAGTTGGATCCGTGAAGATCTATGGGTGGAAACAGAATTTGATACTGACGGAGACGGAAAATTAGATCGAATGCACGTAGATGTTACGCGTCCGAAAGAGACTAACAACGGCCTTAAACTTCCTGTAATTTTCGAATCAAGTCCCTATTATGCTGGAACCGCAGGTAACGACGATGATTTATTCTGGAAGGTGAAACATGAATTAGGACATGTACCCGAGCCACCTAAACACGTTGAAGTAAAGCAACGTAGCCGAAGACCCATAATATCGAATTCTCAAGTTAAAACATGGGTGCCGAGAGGCTACATCGTGGTTCATTCCTGCTCCCCAGGCACCGGACTTTCTGACGGATCCCCAACTGTCGGAGGAACGAATGAGTCGTTGGCTCCAAAAGCCGTTATAGAATGGCTCACGGGTAAAGACAACGGCTATACTTCACGTGAGGGTATTGAAAAAATTAGTGCGTTTTGGAGTACAGGAAATATAGGAATGACCGGCACCTCATACAACGGAACATTACCTCTTGCAGCAGCAACAACAGGCGTTGAAGGATTAAAAGCAATTATTCCCGTTGCACCAAACACATCCTATTACCATTATTACCGCTCGAACGGTTTAGTTAGAAGTCCCGGAGGTTATCTAGGAGAAGACATTGATGTACTCTATGAATTCATCCATAGCGGTGACCCTGAAAAGCGTGCTTTCGGCAATAGAACCATTCGAGACAATCTTATGAGGGCGAGTATGGACCGTGCAACTGGCGATTACAACGAATTCTGGGCAAGTAGAGATTATTTAAATCAAATGGCACCCATGAAAGCGGCATTACTCATGTCACACGGTTTTAACGACTGGAACGTAATGCCCGAGCACAGCTACAGGATTTATAATAAAGCGAGAGCGATGGGGATACCGGCACAGATCTATTACCACCAAGACGGTCATGGTGGGCCTCCGCCCGTTGAGATGATGAATAGATGGTTTACAAAGTACTTATTTGAAATAGATAACGGCGTTGAAAATGATGCAAAAGCCTGGATCGTTAGGGAGCGAGATTCCCAAGACCAACCTACCGCCTATACTGACTTTCCTAACCCATCTGCAGAATCAGTAATACTCTTTCTACAAAAAGGGGGTAACGACGCAGGAACACTCAGCAGTAAGAGAAGTAGCAAGGAAAAAGAATCACTTATCGATAACGCGAATTATTCCGGCGAATACCTCGCAAAGGCAAAGAGTTCCAATCACCGCTTATTGTATACTACACCAATCCTGTCACAGGATCTACATCTTTCCGGTACTGTATCAATCGAAATCAAAATGGCAAGTTCGAAACCTGCTGCAAATCTTTCTGTTTGGCTCGTTGCCTTACCTTGGGAAGACCATAAGAATACTGAGATTTATGATAATATCATTACTCGAGGATGGGCTGACCCCCAAAATTCAAAATCGCTCACAGAAAGTAAACCTCTTGATCCAGGGAACTTTTACACCCTTAATTTCGACTTACAACCGGACGACCAAATCATTCCAGCAGGCCAACAAATAGGTCTAATGATTTTCTCCAGCGACCAAGAATTCACACTGCACCCTGAGCCTGGCACTGTACTCACCTTAGATCTTAAAGAGACAAAAATCATACTCCCCATAGTGGGTGGAGTTAGTGCCTTGCGAAAAGCACTAGAATAATATACCTGTACATAGTAATCGATATGAGACAACTACCTACGCTACCTATCCGTAGATTTCTGAGCACTGCCTTTATTATCATTTTGATTGTGCTGAGCTCACCATGCGCTGTAAGGAGTCATTTAAAGTGCTTCCTTGAAAGTAAGCAAATGGAAGTGTTTAATGGTTCCAAAACCAATGTAGACGCAATCACAAAGCGTCCTAGACATACCTGAATATGATAAATTCAATATTAATCCACCACTCTAGTCCAATTCAATAAATGGTGGTATCCTTCATGATGAGAGGGCAACACCCCCTTAAACAATAGACTGTCTTGTCTAAATACCCACAGCAGACCAGGATTTTGTTCCTCAATAAGTACATCACCGTTGGGTAACCGCTCAAACAAACCCTCTGTAAACGTATACACGCCGTTTTGCGCATAGGCCTCCTTATTTGGCGCCGTGAATGTATTAGAGACGAGATCGTAATATTTGATATGTGAAGAATACGCAGGGTATTTTAGAAGAACAGCCTCCTTGCTTCGTCCACCATCCTCTTTAAATCTTTTAGTTGGTGCATTATTATTAAAAAATGCGATGGTTTGTCCGTCAATAATATCCACATCGTGCTGACTTGTAAAAGAACCTTCTATTACGCGAACGATACTGTCATTTGACGGCCTGTAATGTAGAATGACAGAAGAAGTTCTAAAACTTAAGAATACATCCCCCGCAATCATATATTCACTTGATTCCAAAACTGGCTCTACATCATTCAAGTGAATGGGATCATCAACCACTACACTTTTAATGATGAGGTGTTCTAATCCATGATCTAGCAGCAGTTCGGCCATCGAACGCTTAAAAAGTAGCGCTCCTGTTTCCGTATCTAACTGGGCTATATAGTTGTCTAAAAAATGGTATTTCACTCCTCCCATTTCATACTGTACGCCATTTGAAGGGTGAGAAGATTTTGATAAATCATAAGCACAAACCCACATAGTTTCGCCAATACCCGCATTCATTGAATGATGGTGTCCAATTTCTTTTTGATGCCAAAGTTGCTCACCCTTAGCATTCATGCAATAAACACCGTCATATCCATTTGTAGCGTATGCCATACGGTCATTAGAGAGCAAAAGTGGATGCATGACTCGATGGTGCGGCTTCAAGCCTCCTTTTACTTCCCACGATTTTTTAACGGACTGCGTCTTTAAATTTCGGATCTCTATTGCTCTATTTCCATCTTCGTTCGAATAGCTAACCAATACATTTATATCGTAGTCTAATCTATTTATGGGCGCGAATGCGGGGTGCGTAGGCACGAAGGTTCCTGGTAGCTTTTCCACCTCCTCCGCCGCCTGCGTGATTAAATCCGGGAAGGATGTAAGCGTAACTAAGAACTTCCCCCATAATCCCTCGGCATTACCTGGAATTCCATGCTTTCGGACGCTCCAGCCGTAAAAGGAAAGTAGGGCAAGAACGATAATTGCGGACGTGATAATGTTTAGCAGTCTAGATCTCATGCATTCTTATTTCGTAACGGATGGCTTTACCTTATCAAATGTATGGCCTTTCGTTGCATTATCGGCCGGCCGCTAGTGTAAAGATTTGATGCTTCAACCTGCAAGAAATATACACCTGCAGCAGCAAGTACTCCTTCGACTTTTCCATCCCAAAAGAGATTCGGCTGTTCAGTTTCAAAGACCAATTGGCCCCAACGGTTGTATATTCTTTGTACCAATCGATCTGTATTGGTAGATTGAATCTCTAGCACATCGTTTATCATGTCGCCGTTTGGTGTGAAAAAATTAGGCACCGTTAAAGTGGGGTAAAATGCGATCTGCTGGCAAAGTGAATCCACACAACCATCCGCAGTGTATAAAAACGCACAGACCGTCTGTGGCTCGAAGGTAAGCGGAACGGGACTCCAACCATGCGCCATCTGCATAGGTAATATGAGCGGTTCATTTATGCTACCAGAGCCATAAGACACATACAAACTATCCACTCCTCCAGAACCTACGTACGGTTCAAAATGCGCTCCCAATCCAATAATTTCGTTTGGATCTAACACTAAAATACCGTTTGTAAAATACTTACCGTCGTTGCTAATGACCAGACTATCAATCATTCTCGTATAACCTACGCGCATTGCAGGTAATGCGACACTATCGGTACAGCCTTCATTCGAAGAGGTTAAGAGGTAGCCCGCGTAATTGCCAGAATCGGTCAAGCAATGCGAAAACATGGAAGAGGTATCTGCAGTTCCATCACTAAGCACCCATTGGTAGTTCAATAGACCTAACGAATCCATGGTATTCTCCAGAGTAAAACATAGACTATCACAAGAAAATAGCGACGTTGTATCAATAAGAATCTGCGCATCACTCTTAGGTGCAATCCATACTGTATCGAAGGATTCACAAGTGTACTGAAAACTTATATCATCAATGCCGAAGTCATTCCCTGACAATACGGCGCTGGTCGTCACTAGATTTAGTATCGCACTCCCAGATGCAGGAACCGTAAAAGTTCTAGAGGTTTGTGACCACACTCCTGTGGAGTTTGGTGTGCTTGCTGCATTTCCAATATTTGTACCCGCAAGCTTGAGTTGCAACGATCCCGCAGGCGATACGAACGTCAGCATCCACCACTTTACCGTCACCTGAATCCCAGGAGGAAAATTAATGGTTTGACGCCATAAAATTTTATTGCCACCCGTGGAGCCGTTAACGAGCATGTAATTTCCTGAACCTGTAGTATGGTCGCCCCAACTGCCAAAGTTGGGATGCACGGCGTTAGGATTAGGTCCAACCGCATAGGTGCCCTCGTTCCAAATCGACGTGGGGTTGTACGTATAGTTCGTCAAAAACCCCGAATTACCACTAGAGAAATTACCATTAGTAGCCAATTGGGTAGTTTGACTCACGCCTTTAACTAAAACATAGGAAGACGTATCGGAAAGTATAACATAAGGTGAAGCGCAAGTATCACAGCTTAACGTAGCATCATGAGACCATTCATAGGTATTCGTCCCACTTGCGGATAAGAATATCGTATCGCCTATACAGGCTGTCAGTGTATCTGCATTAGCACTTACCGAACAGTTTTGTCCCTCAGCTGTAAGAAATAGCATTAGTAAAACAAGAATTAGCCTAGTCTTCAACATGTTGTGAAAATTACGAATTCTAAAGCGATGTAGAATGAAATTTTTCGCGAACAGAATTGGGATTTAATAAAGTAAAAAATAATTTCCACGACTCTTGTTTAGAATCATTCTAAACAATATGTTTGTGCCGTTATTTATATTCATTCTAAATAAGGCGACATGTTAAACTACCTACTTTTTACAATTCTTATAACCCCTACAGATTCCGTATTACCAGTCCCTGTCGAACTAGAGAGCATTACTATTACGGCTCAATCGAAAGCAGGAAAAGATCACATTAGTGGCGCGAGCATTGTACTCGATAGAAAAGAAATTCTAGCTTTTGATCAGACCGATGCGAATTCTATTTTACAAAACCAACCCGGTATTTACGGGCAACAGGAAGACGGATGGGGTCTTAGAATGAATATCGGGATTCGCGGTACTGGAACACTGCGTTCGTCACGGATTACGTTAATGGAAGATGGTATTCTTACAGCTCCTGCCGCCTACAGTGCACCTGATGCTTACTACACGCCCGTTATTTGGAAATACTCCCATATTGAAGTTTTAAAAGGTGCTGCTCAGATTGTAACCGGGCCACAAAGCACCGGTGGGGCTTTAAATTTTGTCACGCCCGTTGGCAACGAAAAATCGGATATTCAATTCACCTTGGCAAGAGGTGCTTTTAATCAAATCAAAGGGGCTATTTCTGGAGAAGTTCTACCCACCAATCGCACCCAGCTACTTTTTGGCCTAGCCCATCATGAAGCCAGTGGTTTTCATACGATTCAAGATAAACAGGGCGGTGGTTTCAATCTTAACGACGGGTATTTAAAACTCATTCATCATCTAGACAACAAAGACAAGCATCACCTGGAAATGCTCGTTGCGGGAACCTCTGAGCGCTCCGAACAAACGTATCTAGGCACTACCCTTTCAACAGCCTCAACTTCACCAAATGAGCGCTATTTCTCGTCTAGTAACGATGAAATGACCATGGACCGACTAATGACAAGACTCGGCTATACTATTAATCTCAAGCAGGGTTTCATACGAGCGGATGTTTATCGGCAATACGTCCATCGAAATTGGTATAAACTAAATAAAATAGACGCAGGAAACGGCGCAGTGTCTATTGCGACAATATTAAATCAACAGGTTGACTACCCAGCTGAATTTGCCGCAATGCGAGGCGAAAATTCAGATACAGCAATTGCACAACTTAAAGCAAACAATAGATATTACCTCAGTCAAGGGTTGCAACTTCGTGGTCAATTCACGCAACGTTTTGGAAACATAATTCTTAGACACGAAGCAGGATTGCGGTTCCATTACGACCATGCAGATCGTTTCCAACATTCGGATAGTTACAGCATTGGTCCAAATACTTTTAACTTAACACAAGCTGGAATTGCAGGTGCAGCTGGCAATAGAATAGACTATACCACTGCCCAGAGTGGCTACCACAGAAGTACTCTATCATATAAAAAAGTGTATGTTCAAGCCGGGTATAGAACGGAAAACATTCAAGCTTATAGAATGGACTACGGTGACAACGATGCCTCTCGA
>Ga0228623_1000550_pt1 | contig 14653 bp, 14 predicted proteins | sample 28DmetaG_FD_182856 | JGI IMG/M metagenome (GOLD analysis project Ga0228623, IMG submission 182856) | Seawater microbial communities from Monterey Bay, California, United States - 28D | ecosystem: Environmental > Aquatic > Marine > Coastal | place: USA: California | collected 2016-10-04 | reverse complement strand
CATTTCCAATTTGTTCACTTTGTTCATCATTTGAACTCCGTGAACTAGTGTGGCACCACTTTTAATGGCAGCACCTACATGAACAGCCTCCATCATTTCCTCTTTTGTAATCCCTCTTTGTAGACCATCTTTTGTATAAGCATCTATACAATATGGGCACTGTTCTGTATGGGCTACAGCTAATGCAATTAATGATTTTTCACGAGCTGTAAGGGCTCCTGGTTCAAATACTTTTCCATAATAATCAAAGAATTTGTTTCCAAGTTCTTCATTCCATTCCGTTATATTGCCAAATTTACGAAGATCGGCAGGGTCATAATATGTTTTAGACATAAAAATTTATTTAATGTTCAAACTCCAATCGTAAGTTAGGTATTTTATGATTGCTTTCTCATTTATTTTTATACGAGTATATTTGTTTAAATATTCTATTATAGTTCCATTTTTTTTAAAATCAGTGGAGAACCAATCAAATATTTTTGATAGCTCTAGATTGTTTTCACTTATTTTATTTCTTTCATCGTCATTAATGAAATCTATCATTAAACTAGTTAAAGCAGTTTCTACATTACTCTCTGAAAAAGCAAAATTTCCTAATTTAGGACAAGACATAGAAGCACAATTAATACCAACATGAATTCTAGGGTCATTATATTTTTTTCTCAATATTTCATGTTCAATCCAGTCTAATGTATAGTTGTTTTTACCTACTTTTATTAAAGGGATTTTCCAAGCTGTTTTTCCGTCTATTTTAATATCCCTAATACTTTTCAAGGGGTAATTGGTTAAAATAATTTTAATAGTATATGCATTATAGGTATTTAACCAATAAGCTTTTTCTTTATTTAATGACCAATTTTTAGTTGGTTTTGTCTCCTGCAGATAGGCTAAATAACTATCTAAAATTGTTTCATTGTCTTTTAAAGATTGATAATCTACCATTCCCTTTCTATCCACATTTTTTTTTAATAAGCTATTAAAAATAGATGTTTGACCTTGTATTGAAACAAAGAAGAGCATACATGTGAGTGTTATAAATTTATTCATGAATCTATTATATAGACGTTTAATTATAGAGAGTTTACAAATAAAAATAAATTTTAAATTTCTATTTCTTCTCCCATTTTTAAATTAAAATGTTTTCTAAAGAAAAAGACAACCATGTATAAAATTGGGGTATCTAATGCAGCTATCATCATCTTAAAAACAACTCCACTAATTAATAATCCTAAAAACTTATCCCAAGCAACAATATCAAAAGAGCAAAGCAATAACAAAACAGTTAGTGTATCTATAATTTGAGATGAAAAGGTTGAAAAATTATTTCGTAACCATAGATGTTTTCCTTTTGTGAGATTTTTCCAGAAATGATATACTCTAATATCTATAAACTGGGCAAATAAATACGCCATCATTGAAGCTAAAACTGCCAAAGGAGCAGCGCCAAACACTTCAATAAAAGTATTGTCATTAACTACAGACCATGAAGTAGATGGAGCAGCCATGGAAACATAAATAATCCCTAAAGAAAAGAAAGAGGCAAAAATACCTGCAATAACAACATGATTAGCTTTCTTTTTACCGTAAATCTCAGACAAAATATCTGTAATTAAAAAAGTAATCGGGTAAGGTAATAAGCCAACAGAAACCTCAAATAATTTTACACCAAAAACTTCACTATCAAAAGGGTACCAATAAAAAAATTTTTGAAAAATTAAATTGGATGTTACCAATGAAGCAATAAATAAGGCTGCTAGAATAAGATAAATGATTTGAGCTTGAGATTTTTTTTTGGCAATCATATAAACGAAAATACTAATTATTTATCATTACAATAGCTGGTGTTTTAAACTATTTATTAAGAAATTTTGAAGCTTGCTAAAAGACTTCAAAATCAGACAAGAAATCCCTATTTTTGCAATAGTAACAATTGAAATTTAATTTAGATGAAAGCATATATTTTTCCAGGCCAAGGAGCACAATTTACAGGGATGGGTTTAGATTTATACAATAATTTCCAAATGGCTCATGAACTTTTTGAAAAGGCTAATGAAATTTTAGGATTTCGTATAACGGATATTATGTTTGAAGGAACTGCTGATCAATTAAAACAAACTAATGTTACACAGCCAGCTATTTTTTTACACTCTGTAATTTTAGCAAAAGTTTTGGGGAATTCATTTCAACCAGAAATGGTGGCTGGTCATTCTTTAGGTGAACTTTCTGCTTTAGTAGCTGCAGGTGTTTTGTCTTTTGAAGATGGGCTACAGTTGGTTTCTAAACGAGCAAAGGCTATGCAAAAAGCTTGTGAAATTATGCCTTCAACTATGGCTGCAGTTTTAGGATTGGAAGATCAAGTTGTTGAGGAAGTTTGTGATGTTGTAGATGGAGTAGTTGTTGCCGCAAATTATAATTGTCCTGGTCAATTAGTAATTTCTGGAGAAGTTTCTGCTATAGGAACTGCATGTGAGTTATTGAAAGAAAAAGGTGCTAGAAGAGCCCTTGTTTTACCAGTTGGAGGTGCTTTTCACTCTCCAATGATGGAACCTGCAAGAGAGGAATTAGCTGCTGCAATTAAAGAAACTCAATTTAATGAGCCTGCCTGCCCAGTTTATCAAAACGTGCCTGCAAGTGCAGTAACCTCAGCTACTGAAATTAAAGAGAATTTAATGAAACAATTAACGGCTCCTGTCAAATGGACACAATCTATTCAATCTATGATAGCTGACGGTGGAACTCAGTTTATTGAAGTTGGTCCAGGTAAAGTTTTACAAGGATTGATGAGAAAGATAGATAGAAGTGTGGAGGCAAGTGGCGCTAGTTTTGAATAATCTGGTATTATTGTTTTAATTGCCATTTCCAAGCATCCAATAGGGCTTCTTCAAGTGTTTTTTCCGTTTCCCAACCTAACTCAACTTTAGCTAAAGTGGTATCTGCGTAGGCAGAGGTGATATCTCCCTCTCTTCTACCAACAATTTTATAGTTAAGTTTAGTATTGGAAACCTTTTCAAAAGCTTGGATAACCTCTAAAACAGAACTCCCAGTTCCAGTTCCAACATTAAATACTTCAAAATCTTTTTTATTATTATTATTTAATAATCTTTCTAATGCAGCGATGTGTGCTTTTGCCAAATCTACAACATGTATGTAATCACGAACCGCAGTTCCGTCTTTAGTTGGATAGTTATCTCCAAAAACAGACAACTCTTTTCTAATACCAGCTGCAGTTTGTGTTACAAAAGGAATTAAATTTTGAGGAACACCAATTGGCAACTCTCCTATATTAGCTGTTTCGTGAGCTCCAATAGGATTAAAATATCTTAAAGCAATAGCCTTTAGTTTGTTTGCTTTACAACTTTCTCTAATTATTTCTTCACCAATTTGCTTCGTGTTTCCGTAGGGAGATTCTGCGGGTTTAGTTGGAGCATTTTCTGTAATTGGCAACTCATCTGCTTGACCATAAACAGTACATGAAGAGCTGAAAATAAAGTTAGACAACTTGTGTTTCTTCATTTCTTGCAAGAGATAGACCAAAGTGCTAATATTATTTTCATAATACAATAAAGGATTATTTACACTTTCTCCCACTGCTTTTGATGCTGCAAAGTGTATAATACCATCTATTTTGTTGATTTTAAAAAAATCTTCAACAGCTATTTTATCACGTAAATCAATATTAAAATAAGAGGGTTTTACACCAGTGATTGAAGTGATACTATCTAAAACTTCAATTTTTGAATTGTATAAGTTATCAATAATAACAACCTCATAGCCTGCTTGTTGAAGTTCAACAACTGTATGAGAACCGATAAAGCCAAGTCCTCCTGTTACTAATATTTTTCTCATAAGGGATTTTTTATTGTTTTTAAAACTTGAACTAACCTACAAAATCATTAATTGTTTTTGTAATAAAAGCTAACTGCTCTTTATCTAATTCTGTATGCATAGGTAAGGAAATTACCGTTTCAATTAATTCATTGGTTGTGTTAAAGTCATCTTCTTGATAACGATTGTCTTGATATGCTTTTTGTGCGTGTAACGGCACTGGATAATAGATAGCATTAGGAATTCCATTATTTAATAAATGCTGGTGTAGTTCATTTCGTTTTCCATTGGTTATCTTGATGGTGTATTGATGAAATACATGACAGTCACAAGAGTCACAAATCTCTCCACAATTTGCTGTTGCATTAGATTTTGTAGTTGGTGTAATGATGTTAGAATTTCTAGAAAATGCGTTATTGTAGAATCTCGCTGCGTCTCTTCTAGCGTCACAATATTTGTCTAACAAAGGCAACTTAGTTTTTAAAACTGCTGCTTGGATACTATCTAATCTTGAGTTTACACCAACTACATCATGATAATAACGTTTATACATGCCATGATTAACCACTCCACGTATAGTATGTGCTAAATCATCATCATTTGTAAAAATTGCGCCACCGTCACCATAGCAACCTAAATTCTTTGACGGGAAAAAGGATGTGGTTCCCACATGACCAATAGTTCCCACTTTTTGTTTTGTGCCATCTTTAAAAGTATAATTAGCACCAATAGCTTGAGCAGTGTCTTCAATCACAAATAAATTATGCTTTCTAGCAATTTCCATTACTGCGTCCATATTGGCACACAATCCAAATAAATGAACTGGAACAATGGCTTTTGTTTTTGGAGTGATGGCTTTTTTTAGGGCATCTATATCTATGTTAAACGTATCTGGTTCAACATCAATAAGTACAGGGGTTAATTTTAACAGGGCAATTACTTCAACAGTGGCTGCAAAAGTAAAATCTACAGTAATCACTTCATCTCCTTGTTCAAGTCCCAAGCCCATCATGGCTATTTGTAATGCATCGGTTCCGTTTGCACATGGAATTACATGTTTAACAGATAAATATTTTTCTAAATCTGCTTGAAATTGATGCACATATGGGCCATTAATATAAGCAGAGGAATTCAAAACTTCTTCAATAGAGGAATCAATATTTTTTTTGATATTTGAGTACTGACCTTGTAGATCAACCATCTGAATTTTTTTCATTGATACAGGATTTGTGGAGATCAAAAATACAATATAAATCTGTTATCTTTGGTCAAAATTAAATATATCAGAATGAAAAGCCTCTTGAAAATTATTAAAATACTAGTCCTAGCCTGTATCACAATTTTTGTTTCAGCATGGTTGTATTCTAGAACATTACAACCAATTTACAATGGAGAATTATCGTTAAATAACCTCTCGGAAAATGTTGTTGTTCATTTTGATGATAATGGAGTGCCTCACATAAATGCACAATCTCAAAAAGATGCTTACACTGCCTTAGGGTATGTTCACGCTCAAGATAGATTATGGCAAATGGAACTTATTAGAAGAATAGCACCTGGAAGATTGTCAGAACTTTTTGGAAAAGATTTATTAGATACAGATATCTTTTTTTCTGGTCTAGGAATAGAAGAGGCTGCAGCTATTGCAATTAACAATTTAGACATAAATTCGGAAGCTTATTTATTGGCTCATGCTTATTTAGATGGTATTAATCAATATATAGAGATAGGGAAAACACCTATAGAATTTTCTTTAGTGGGTGTAAAAAAAGAAAAATATACGATTAAAGATATCTATAATGTATTAGGATACATGTCTTTTAGTTTTGCTGTAGCTCATAAAACAGATCCTTTATTAACAGAAATCAAAGAGAAATTAGGGAATGTATATTTGGATGAAATCTTAGGTTCTCATACAGAAAACTTAACCATAAACAGAACAGATAGTATTTCTAAAATACATGCGAAATTTTCAAAAAGTGTGAGTCTTATCATGGATAAAATGCCTGTCTCTCCATTAATTGGAAGTAATTCATGGGTTATTGGAGCAGATAAAACAAAAAACAGAAAAGTTATTTTTGCTAACGACCCTCACATCGGGTTTTCACAACCTTCTGTTTGGTATCAAAATCATATTACAACACCAGATTTTGAAATGTATGGTTTTAATTTAGCATTAATGCCTTATCCACTTTTGGGTCATAATAGAAATTATGCTTATGGTTTAACTATGTTGGCAAATGATGACTTAAATTTTTATACTGAAGAAAGCAATCCTGATAATTCTTCTGAATACAAAACAAAGGAGGGTTTTAAAAAATATGAAGTTCTAACAAAGACTATTAAGATTAAAGATGCAGCCGATACTACTTTCCAAGTAAAAATTAGCCAACATGGTCCAATAATGAATGGTTTAATTAAACATATTGATGAAGACCAGCCTGTTGCTATGAATTGGATTTACACAAAATTAAAAAACGAGATGTTAGATGTCTCTTATGGGATGACTCATGCTGAATCGCTGGAAGATTTTAAAGTATCTGTTAGTAAAATTCATGCTCCCGGACTAAATGTAATGTATGGTGATAGTCAAGACAATATTGCTTGGTTTGCGTCTGCAAAATTATACCAATTAAGAGAAGGTTTGTCTTCTAAAACGTATCTGAATGGTGCTTCTGGAGAAGATGAAATCATTGAGATGTTAGATTTTGAAGAGAATCCAAAGGCAATAAATCCTAAATGGAATTATGTGTATTCTGCGAACCATCAACCAGATTCTGTTAGAGGGAAATTGTATCCAGGATATTATCAACCAGAAAATAGATCAAAAAGAATTGTTACGCTATTGGAAGCAAAAGATGATTTTACCAAAAGAGATGTTTCGGAAATGTTGTTTGATGTTACGTCATCTTTAGATCATGTTTTTGCAAGAGATTTATTGTCATTTTTATCTAAAAATGAGTTAAGTGATTCGGAAATTGAAGCCTATGAAAAGTTAAAAAATTGGGAAGGGGAATACTTGATGACATCAGTTGGCCCTGCAATCTATAATCGATTTTTATTTGAATTTCTCAAGAATACGTATAAAGATGAAATAGGAGATGCCTTTCATCTCTTTATAAATTCTCAACTTCAAGATCAGGTATTGCCTGTTCAAATAGCTAGAGAACAGTCTGTTTGGTGGGATAATATAGAAACAAAAGATGTAGTAGAAACGAAGCAAGAAATCATTTTAAAATCTTATAAGAATAGTATAGCTTTTTTGAAAAAACAATTAGGAGATGATGTAAATAAATGGAATTGGAATCGGGTTATTTCTGTAGAACATGAACATGCCATTGGAAAAGTAGGTGGGGTTTTAAGAGATATTTTTAATGTAGGTCCTTTTAAAACTAGTGGAGGAAACGAAGTGATTAATAACCAGATTTTTAAACTAGATAGTACAGGGTTTTATAAAGTTACTGCAGGACCATCTACTCGAAGAGTTGTAGATTTTTCAGATGTAGAAAATGGGTTAAGTATCATTCCAACAGGGCAATCCGGAAATGTATTTAGTCCATATTATAAAGATCAGGCTCAAAAATACTTGAAAGGTGATTTTATAAAAATGGAATTGAATCCATCTCAGATTTTAAAGAGTAAAAATCGATTAATTTTTAAGAGAAAGGAAAATTAAATTTCTTTATAAACTTCTTCAAAAGGAATTCTAAAGCGTTCCCCATAGACACCCTCTGGTTTTCTAATACCACAAGAAACAATCATATTTATTTCCGCACCTCGTGGCAAGTTTAAGACTTTCTTTACTCTCCAAGTGTCAGATCCCTCCATTGGGCAAGTGTCATAACCCTCAGCAGCCATACTCAGCATGAAATTTTCAGCAGCTAGTGCACAAGTCTTGTGAGCAACAATTCTCATATCACTATTTCTAACTTCTCTAAAAATAGGTTTAAAAATCCCGATTACTAAAATCATTAGATATTTTAAAAACCCAAAAATTCCTAAAAAATCACTGTACGCAAATGGAATTAATTTTCCATAGTAATTTCTACTTACCTTTTCTCTACTGCTTTGTTCAGACTTTGGTTTTGGCGGAAAAATTCGATCAATCATTTGTAAGTTTGAGTTTTTTCTTTTTTTCCAGAGATCTTTTCGTGTTACAAAAATCACCAGTTCTTCAGCTGTTCTAGCTGCGTTTTGATTAAAACACAAAGGGGCTATTTTTTGAATAGCTTCCTTGGAGGTGATGTGATAGAATTCCCAAAGCTGCATATTGCTACTATTTGGTGCTAATGAAGCTTGATAAATACATTTTTTTACAAGTGCACTATCTATTTTTTTTTCAGGGTCATAGATTCTAACGGATCTACGATAATTAATCGCGTCCTCTACTGTTTTTTGTATCATAAAATATAGTTAGTTTACCAGCCTTTTCTGTAGTCTCTTTTAATGAATTGGTTGGCCATATCGAAATTTGTAATTTTCATATTTTCCCCATCCCACAGAAGTTTTTTCCTTCTACCAGGAAATTTATATCTATTATTAACTTTTTCGTTAAGTAGCGCTGATCTAATAGCTAGATTCCCCATCAATACAGTTTCGGTTAGTGGTCCTGCTTGAGATAAGGGTGAGCTAGTATATGCACCATAGCCTTCTTTACATGCATTAATCCATTGAGCTTGATGACCACTCATTCCATCTTTAACCAATGAAGCCATGTTTTTTACCTCTGGAACCTCTGAGCCATCGTTTAAGAATACTTTAGGCTTAGATCCATATGTTCCACAAATTAAGATTCCTTTAGACCCTTTCATGATTACGCCACCGCCCCAATCACCTAAAGATTCGTTTTCAGGAAGAAGGTCAGGTCTTTCAGGTTCTATTCCACCATCATACCAATGAAGATCAACAGCAGGCATATTTCCTCTTTTTGGAAACTCTAAATGAATAACTGATGAGGCTGGAGGGGTTTCGTCGTAAACAACCTCCTTAAAAAAGTCTTGATAGGTATTTGTTAAACTGCATTCAACAGAGGTAGGGTAGCCCAGTTTTAATGCTCTAAATGGAACGTCAATTAAATGACATCCCATATCTCCCAATGCACCTGTACCATAATCCCAATATCCTCTCCATCTGGTTGGCATAAAAGCTTCATGATACTCCCTCCATGGAGCAGTTCCTAGCCACAAATTCCAATCAATTTCTTTTGGAACAGGCATGGTGTCTTTTGGAACAGGTATTCCTTGGGGCCATACGGGCCTGTTAGTCCATACATGTACTTCTTCTATTTCACCAATAATTCCCTCTTGCACAACAGCGTCAATCCATCTTGTACCATCACCACTAGCTCCTTGATTTCCCATTTGGGTAACCAGTTTTTTATTCTCGGCCATTTCGGTAAGTTTTCTTGCTTCCCAAATATCGTGAGTTAAAGGTTTTTCTATATACATGTGTTTTCCTAGATCCATTGCAGACATACATTGTACATAGTGCATGTGATCGGCTGAGCTTACAATAACGGCATCAATATCTTTGTGATGTTTCTCTAACATTTCTCTATAATCTCTCATATATGGAGCTTCAGAAAATTGTTCTCTCATTTGCTTAGCTCTTCTGTCATCTACATCACAAAGTGCTACAATATTAGCTCCATTTGATGCAAAACTATTCATTAAATTACTAGTTCCTCTCCCGCCAATACCAATGGCTGCAACTCCTAATTTGTCACTTGGTGCTGTGAAGCCACGCCCAAGAACATGTCTCGGGACAATAAAAAATGCTGCAGAACCTGCTAAAGTTTTTTTAAGAAATTTTCTTCTAGTAGTCATGTTAAAAATATTTTTATATAATAATATTTCTAAATATAATCAATCCATACAAGCATTCCAAATTACGTCATTTGGAGCTGGAGCTATGATTGAAATTTCTTTTTTTGATACTGGGTGAATAAAGTTTATTTTTCTAGCGTGTAAGTGAATACTTCCATCTCTGTTACTTCTAGATGCACCGTATTTTAGATCTCCTTTGATTGGGTTTCCAATGAAAGAAAGTTGAGCTCTAATTTGATGGTGTCTGCCTGTCTCCAGAACAATTTCTAAAAGTGAATAATTCTCTAAATTTTTTATAGTTGTATAATGAAGAGTTGCTTTTTTACTTCCCTCAGCTTCTTTTTTGAAAACAGTGGTCTTATTGTTCTTAGGATTCTTTTTTAAAAAATGTATTAACGTGTCCGTTGCCTTTTTTGGATTGTTTTTTATTACTGCCCAATATGTTTTTGAAATGACTCTATCTCTAAGCATCTTGTTTAATCTCTCAAGTGCTTTTGAAGTTTTTGCAAAAATAATAATTCCTGAGGTGGGTCTATCTAATCTGTGTACTACTCCTAAAAATACGTCGCCTGGTTTATTATATTTTTCTTTAATATATTCCTTTACTATATCACTTAAAGGTTTGTCTCTGGTTTTATCTCCTTGAACAATATCCCCTGATCTTTTATTGACTATCACTATGTGATTATCTTCAAAAAGAACCTCTAAATTATCTTTATTAGAATACATTATTATTTGAAATTATTAGCAACATCATCATTTACTGCTGCTATGAACTCTAAAAATTCATCTTTACCTAGACCAGTTGATGAAGAAGTAATAAAAGAGGTAGGAAGTGTTTCCCAACTAGTAAGTAATTTTTTCTTGTAGGAAATAATTTGTTTGTTTAGTTTAGAACTTCCTAATTTGTCTGCTTTTGTAAAAACTATGCAAAAAGGTATCTTATTCTCACCTAAAAACTGCATAAATTCAAGATCAATTTTTTGAGGATCATGTCTAGAATCTATTAAAACAAATGTGCAAACCAACTGCTGTCTTTCTTTGAAGTAATTTTCAATAAAGTATTGAAAAATTGTTCGTTTCTTTTTTGAAATTTGGGCGTATCCGTATCCAGGTAAATCTACTAAGAACCAGTTGTCATTTATTTTAAAATGATTAATAAGTTGAGTTTTTCCTGGTTTTCCTGATGTTTTTGCTAGATCCTTCCGCCCCATTAACATATTTATTAATGAAGATTTACCAACATTAGATCTTCCAATAAAAGCATATTCTGGAATCCTGTCTTTTGGAGCCTTGGTAACATTGCTGTTACTCATTACAAACTCTGCAGATTTAATTTTCATGAATTAGATGTTTCTGGAACTAAACCAAGATTCTAGAATTTGGTTAAATTCCTCAGGCTTTTCCATCATGGCAGCATGTCCACATTTATCAATCCAGAATAAATCAGAATTAGGTAATAGCTTGTGGAAATCATTGGCAACATCGGGTGGTGTTACTGAATCCTGTTTCCCCCAAATTAAGCAAGTTGGTTGTTTCATCTTTGGTAAATCATCAGCCATATTGTGTCTGATTGCACTTTTTGCAATAGTTAATGTTTTTAAGACTGTAATACGATTATTAACAATCCCATATACTTCATCTACTAGTTCTTTGGTAGCAATAGCTGGATCGTAAAAAACATCTCTAGTTTTTTGTTCAATATATTCATAATTACCTCTTTTAGGATAGGTGTCTCCCATGGCCTTTTCATAAAGACCAGAGCTTCCAGTTAGAACTAATGAATGAACGTCTTCAGGATAATGTTTTGTGTAGTAAAGTGCAATATGTCCTCCTAAAGAATTACCTAATAAGGTAGCTTTTTCTAACCCTTTAAATTTTATGAATTCGTGAATAAAATTAGCTAGGTGTTTTACATTAGTTTTTAGTAATGGTAAGGTGTATAAAGGAAGTTCTGGGATTAATACTCGATATCCTTTTTTTGAAAAATACTGAAAAGTTTCATTAAAATTACTCAGAGCTCCCATGAGTCCATGAAGTATGATTAAAGGTCTCCCTTCTCCGGCTTCTGCGAATGTAAATTCTCCCTCAGTTTTTAAGCTTTCAGTCATTATTTCTTGATTAGGCTAATTACAAATGTAGTTCTTTTTTATGACAAATACGATGAATTGATTATGCCTAAGAATTAGTTTTTTTGCTTTTAGACTGCTATAAATAAGGGTTTACATAATACTTATTAACAATGTGGTAAAAAGTGGTAAAAAGTGGTAAATAATTTTTATTTTTGAATCCAAAGGTAAAATTAATCCCATTGATAAATTTAATAGGTACATATGAGTGTAAGGTTGATGCTAAAGGAAGATTGATGATTTCATCAGCTTTTAAAAAGCAATTGTCTCCTATTTTACAAGAGGGTTTTGTTGTAAAGCGAGCTGTTTTTCAACCTTGTCTTGAGTTGTATCCTATGCAAGAGTGGAATAAGGTCATGCTTAAGATTAATAGTCTAAATCGTTTTATTAAGAAAAACAACGATTTCATCAGAAGATTTACCGCAGGAGTAAAAGAAGTTGAGTTAGATTCTTCAGGAAGATTATTGATTCCGAAAGACTTGTGTCATTTTGCTGGAATAAAGAAGCAGATTGTTTTGTCTTCGGCAATAAATATCATTGAGATCTGGGATAAAGATAGCTATGAAAAGTCTATAGATGATACTGCTATGGATTTTGCTTCATTAACGGAGGAGGTAATGGGTAATTCTGATGAAAATGGAGTATCATAATTCAGTACTGTTATCTGAAAGTATAGACGCACTATCAGTAAAGAAAGATGGTGTTTATGTTGATGTTACATTTGGAGGAGGTGGACACTCAAGAGAGATATTAAAACGCCTTGGAAGCAATGGAATGTTGCTTGCTTTTGATCAAGATCCGGATGCAATAAGAAATAAAATTGAAGACAGTCGATTTATTTTAATAGAGGAAAACTTTAGATATATAAGTAGGTTTTTGAAATTTTACGGGATAAAAAAAGTTGATGGTGTTTTAGCTGATTTAGGAGTGTCATCTCATCAATTTGATGAGGCAGAAAGAGGGTTTTCTATACGTTTTGATGGAGAATTAGACATGAGGATGAATCAGAGTTCTAAGAATTCAGCAAAGAAAATAATTAATACCTACCCAGAAGATAAGCTTGCAGATATTCTGTTTATGTATGGTGAGTTAAGAAATGCTAGATCGATTGCTAAAACGATAGTAGAGGAAAGAGAAATTAAAAAAATAGATACAAGTTTCCAGTTAAGAAGTATTCTTCAGAGGTATTTACCCAAGGCTAAGGAGCATAAAATATTAGCTCAAATTTTTCAAGCTATTAGAATTGAGGTAAATGAAGAATTAGATGTTTTAAAAGAGTTTTTAATGCAGACACCCTCTTTATTAAAGCCTGAGGGCAGATTGAGCGTCATATCTTATCATTCGTTAGAAGATCGATTAGTAAAAAGATTCATAAGAACAGGGTTGTTTTCTGGTGAGCCAGAAAAAGATTTTTTTGGAAATATAGATGTTCCTTTAATGAAGGTTGGAAAATTAATTGTTCCAGAGAAAAGCGAGATAAATAGTAATAATAGGGCAAGGAGTGCAAAGCTAAGAGTAGCTAAATTAAAAACATAATGTCTAAGGTAAAAAAAAACATATATGATGTTTTGAGAGGAGGTTTTTTAATTAATGAATCTTCCTTTAAAAATTGGAGAATGATTTTTTTTATTGTGGTTCTTCTTTTAATTATGATTTCTAGTGCACATAGTTCTGATAAGAAGGTGTTGGAGATTTCAGAGTTAAATAAGTTAAAAAGAGAGTTAAGAGCCATATATATAGATACTCAAACAACATTAATGCGAATGAAAATGGAGTCTAACATTCGTCAGAGAGCAAAAAAGATGGGATTGCAACCCTCTAAAACTCCACCAAAAAGAATAAAAGTCATTAACAAAGAATAAAATAATTCACCTTGAGAGATCATCAAAAAAGCATACTAACAAAATTCTACATTGTAGCTGCTTTTATGACGCTTCTTTTTTCCTTGATTATTTTTAGAGTCATAGATATTCAATATCTCCAAGGCAATAAGTATAGGAAAATTTCAAAAGACCTTACTAGAAAGCCATTTGCTATTGAGGCCAATAAAGGAAATGTATATGCTTCAGATGGAAATCTATTAGCAACTTCAATGTCAAAATTTACAATTAGGATGGATGTCATGTCTGTTGATGTAAAAATCTTTGATAGAGACGTGGTAAAGCTCTCTATAAACTTGGCAAATTTTCTAGGAAAGTCTCCTAAGTTTTTTGAGAAAAAACTAAGAAATGCTCGAAAATCAAAAAACAGATATATACTTATTGCAAAAGATATTGGATACAATGATTACATGAAAATGAAGCAGTTTCCCATATTTAAACTTGGAGTTTATAAAGGTGGCTTTATAGCAGAGCATAAAACGGTGAGAGCACATCCAATTGGTAAAATAGCTGAAAGAACTATAGGATATCATGATAATAGAGGAGATGCAGGGATAGAAGGAGCTTTTGTTGATTATTTAAAAGGTGAAGACGGCCTTAGATGGAAACAAAAAATTGCTAAAGGGCAATGGAAGCCAATAAACGATGTAAATGAAAAAGAACCAGTTCAAGGGTATGATGTAGTAACTACTCTAGATGTAAATATTCAAGATATTACTCATCATGCATTACTTCGTCAATTAGAATATTTTGAAGCAGATCACGGATGTGCTGTTGTAATGGAGACAGCAACAGGTGAAATCAAAGCAATTTCAAATTTAGGGAGAACTTCAGCAGGAAAATATTATGAAAAAAGAAACTATGCAGTTTGGGAAGCTCATGAGCCGGGATCAACATTTAAATTAGCTAGTTTAATGGCTGCTTTGGATGATAAATTGATAGACACCTCCACTGTTGTAGATACAGAAAAAGGACGGATTTTTATTCATGGTAA